>JGI24712J26585_10000142_pt1 | contig 58158 bp, 46 predicted proteins | sample BioPla3DNA2_FD_26585 | JGI IMG/M metagenome (IMG submission 26585) | reverse complement strand
GAACAACTTGGGTTAGCAGGGTTGCAACCATAAAGAGAATCGTATGGATATCACTATTCAGAACAACGGTATAGAGAAGAAATATTATATACACTGCCCATACTGTTACTGCTCCCGTAGCAATATTTCCAATTATGAAAGCAGACATGCCCGCTATGCTGGTTATAAGGAAGAGAGTATTTTGAACGGTATGTTTTTTTGCGATATGCGGTATAAAACTTAAAAACGTACCAAGACTCAACACAACTAATGCAAGTGAAAGCTCATGTGCTAAATCTCCTCCCGCAATAAAATATCCTGCAAAAAAGGATCCTAAGGCACCAATTGTAAATATGGCTGCTGCCGTTTCAAACAAACGTAATCGTTCTTCTTCCGGCAAAACATCTAAATTCTGAGGATAGAATTCTGTCCTGGGTCTTTCAATTAGAACACCGAATCTTTTCAATGTTATAAATAAAAATGTTGTGGGAAGAATCAAAAATAAAAGGGTAAGTCTGGGAATCTGCTTTATACCTAACATGCCGGGCAAAATATCCGTTAGCGATCCTAAAATAAGGGGGAGTAGTATGGCTAAGAGGAAATATGTTACATGCCGCTTCAAAGGGGTATTAGGTTCAATATTTTTCCACCAGCGAATCAGTAATACAACAGTAATGACTGTATATACAATGTAGTATACATTAATCCAAATCTGCCCAGCATTTGCGGGAAGCGTGTTTACCCAACCGAAGTCGGTCTGTACCATTTTATATTGCTTATCTGCAAGAAATCCAAAGGGCGCAAAAAGGATTACATTTATGAAAGCAGGCAAATATAAGATAAAAATTTCGCTTAATTTATTAATTTGAAATTTATAATTTGTCAGGATTAAGGCAAAGTGGAGTAAAATACTATGAAAAAAACTCCAGCCAAAAACAGACATACACCTCCAAAAAGCACTCGACTCCGCCGTTGGTGCTGAACTTGCAATGGCATATGTAAGTGACCAAATCGCCATTGAGCTTGTTAATAATAGAAATAATCTATTGGCATTGCTTTTTGTGTTAGAAGCTATTGTATACGCACCAAAAACCAAGTAAAAACAGCCGCACATATAGTATAAAGTTGACACAAGCAAGCTATATTTCATAATCTCACCCGCAAAAAATAAGTTTTCAAATCTCTTCTGATGTATTGAAATCTGAATAACTATATTCGCCCGTATTATTTAGGAGCGCATAGCCGTTCTTACCTCGGCGTTTAACCTCGTATAATGCGTCATCGGCGCTTTTATAAAGTTGTGTGAAGGTAATACCATGATCTGGGAACATAGCAATACCCACGCTGACTGAAGCACAGAAAGGAACCTCATTGAGATGGAAGGCATCAGAGAGAATCTTGCCGATCTGCTTTGTCTTGGCTAAGGGTGCTTTTTCATCTGTACAGTTGACCATGAATACAAAAAATTCGTCTCCGCCGAGACGCCCAATAATATCGCTGGTTCGGAAGAGCCTAATCAATCCGTCAGCCAGCCGGGAGATTGTGGCGTCCCCCTCCATATGACCGTAGCTATCGTTGATATCCTTGAAATTGTCTATGTCCATAATCAACAACGCGTGTGTGTTATGTGCAGGATCGGAGGTATCAAGCACTTCGCGAATTAGAGTCTCGCAGGTAGCTCTGTTATAGAGGCCTGTGAGCTGATCCCGTTCAGCCAATTTCGTGAGTACTACCTCTTTTTTGCGCGAGAGAAAGCTCCGGATGATAAGCAGAGAGATCAATATCACAAGCACTATGGCTCCGGCAATATAGATAACCTTGTCAATATTGTCACGAAGCAACTCCGCAAGAGTCTGCGCTCCCACATATTTCCCTAACCATTTTTCCGAAAGCGCGGACAGCGTTCCATCAATAGAGGCGCTAACGATAGCATCATTAATCTCCTCGAGAAGTTTGCTCTGACTGGAGTGGACACCGATACATACATAATTTTTCAGAAGCGTGGGACCAACTGCCCTGATATCGCTGTCAGGCAAGGAAGCCATTGCACGCCTCCCCACTGAATAATGCACGATTGCGTAGTCGCACTCACCATCTTGGACCGCTGTAAAAACCTCAGAGATCGATGTATATTCTGTTGTGTTATCCATAAGCCGGTAGGGCTTTATAAAACCGGAAATGCAACTGGTTCCCTCCAGCACGGCCAGACGTTTACCATAGAGCTCGCCGATCCGTGTGTATGGAGCAATACCGAAAGCTACATATTGGTCGTTGACCAGCGGAACGGAGAGCAGCAGATCGGAGGATTCCTCAGAGAAATACGCCGCAGTCAAAACAAGATCTGCGCTATGGTTTTTCACCGCAGCAAGGGCCTCGCTCCACGGCATCAGTGACAGTTCGACATTGTAATGCATTTTGTCTGCAAGCTCATATATCAGTTCTACATCGTGTCCGCTTGGCGTAGAGTTGTTGTCATAAAAAGTATAGGGATCGTAATTATAATCGGCTGATACACGTAGGGTACGCGAATAACTGTTGTTCGGCTGTCTTTCGATTTTGGGATCTTGCTTTATCATATTGCGATAATGCGAAATCAAATGTGTTACGACGCACACAATAAGGATGAGCAACACACAGGCCAACACCAGCACCAAGGTTTTATTTAGTTTTTTTAGACGCACAGTGCTTCACTCCCTCGTTATAATTTACTCATACCACATCACAGCGCGGTCGCAAACACTATACTGTTCATGAAATATGCAAAATTCCCGATACTGTGGCTTTTTGATTAGGATACTGCCATCAGATATTCTTTTCTTCCCGGCAAACTACAACTATTCTATCACCTAAACCTTAATAATCCTATAATTGGTGACTCATTTCGGTAATATTTACATGTTGATACTTTGCCTGAGTCAAAAAGCTCAAAGAACGGGCAAAAATCCGAGCATAAGGGCAAAAAAGATACTCCCAGCTATCCTTACAGCGGCAAGGGAGTATCTTTTTGTCATTTGTTTCTGAAGTTTTCCCGATCCGAGGAAATCATCTATATCATGTCGAATTTATCAGAAACCGCCATGGAAATCTTGAGCAAATATTTCAAGTCTTTGCAGTTATTTATCTGATTCCGTAATTCTCTATTACATAATCCATATCCTTATCACCTCTGCCCGAAAGGTTGATAAGAATAGACCCTTTACCCATCGTCTTGGCGAGCTTAATAGCGTATGCAACAGCATGCGAGCTTTCGAGTGCAGGAATAATACCTTCCATTCTGGACAATTCGAAGAAAGCATCAATGGCCTCATCGTCTCCCACTACATCATATTTCACTCTGCCTAGGTCGCGCAGGAATGCGTGTTCAGGACCGCTGGACGGATAATCCAATCCGGATGCCACTGAATAAACAGGAGCAGGTTCACCATTGTCATCCTTGAGCATAATGCTGTTGAAGCCGTGCATAATGCCTTCTTCGCCATATGTCAGGCTTGCTGCGTGATCCCCCATCTTATTACCTCTGCCGAGAGGCTCGACACCATAAATGTCAACAGGATCATTCAGAAAGCCTGAGAACAGGCCCATCGCATTGGAACCACCTCCGACGCAGGCGACAACCGCATCGGGAAGCTCGCCTGTCATGCCGACAAACTGTTCCCGGGCTTCAAAGCCGACAACAGCCTGGAAATCCCGCACCATCAACGGAAAAGGATGAGGACCCATGACGGAACCTATGCAGTAAATGGCCTCTTTGTATTCGTTCCCGTATGCGACAAAAGCCGCATCTACTGCCTCTTTTAGTGTTGCAAGACCTTCAGTAACCTCGATAACTTTCGCACCGAGGATTTTCATTCTTGCAACGTTGGGAGCCTGCTTCTTAATGTCAACCGCACCCATATAAATGTCGCACTTCAGACCGAAGTACGCGGCAGCGGTCGCAAGGGCAACACCGTGCTGTCCCGCACCGGTTTCTGCTATGACCTTCTTCTTGCCCATAAACTTGGCAAGCAACACTTCACCCATACAATGATTAAGCTTGTGTGCGCCGGTATGGTTCAGATCTTCGCGTTTGACATAGAGTTGCACGCCCGTACCGATTTTATCCGAGAGCCTTTCAAGATGGGAGATCGGTGTCGGTCTGCCTTGAAATTCCTTGCGAATTCTGCGAAGTTCGTTGATAAACTTTCTGGATTTACATATTGTCTGATAAGCTTCGGCGATTTCATCCATAGCAACCTGCAGTTCAGGCGGAACATAGGAGCCGCCGTATTGGCCGAAATAGCCGTTTGCATCGGGATAGTTTTTGTGGTAAGTGTTGAATTCAATATCTTTAAATATCATTGTATTTTCCTCCAAATAGAAAAAGTTAGAGCTAGTTTTGTTTGACATCGGATACATTACTCAAATTATTATTTCGGCGCGCGAAGCGCCACCAATGTTTTGTTATCAGCATTGTACCCACCTCCTTAAAACAGTAAAAAGCTCCTATGGTTTTCAATTTCTTGTCAAAGGAGTTGTCTTATAAAAATAAAAACGCCCTTGACAAAGATACACTCTGTCAAGGACGAATAGCTACTAGTACAGTACAACACTACCCGCGGTGCCACCTTGATTCACAGCATGACCTGTGCACTTAGCAGGATACCAACATATCCCCGGCAACTGACGTATGCCAACACGTTGCAGAATACTCTGGGATATTCCCATTTGACTGCACCCTCAGCGGTCCATTTGACAACTTGTTTCTTACCTGACTCTCAGCACCACAGGCTCTCTGTAAAGGCATCATTGCCGTTATCTCCGCCTCAACGGTTTTGTGTATTAAATTTGTCTATGAGTTTAGTACTGAGTTCTGCGATTGTCAATACCGGATAAATTTTCTAATACTTCTGCAACCGACTCAAGCCAATTCCCTTCGAAAAACTCTATAATACCTGTATCACAAGCAACTGATAGTTCCGGATCAATAGGTAATTTAGCAAGAACTTTTAAATTATGTCTATCAGCAATTTCTTCAATGTGGCTTTCGCCAAAGATCTGATAGTCCTTGCCGTTATCAGGACATTTAAAGTAGGACATGTTTTCCACCAGACCGATAATAGGGACATTCATCATCTCGGCCATCTTAACAGCTTTTGAAACTATCATCGACACCAACTCCTGCGGTGACGTCACGACGATAATCCCATCTACAGCAATGGATTGAAATACCGTAAGGGGAACATCGCCTGTGCCCGGCGGCATATCGATAAACATAAAATCCACATCGCTCCAGATAACATCTGTCCAAAAATGCTTTACCACGCCGGCGATGATTGGTCCTCTCCAGATAACAGGATCAGTATCGTTTTCTAAAAGCAAGTTAACAGACATAATCTCAACACCGGTCTTTGTTTTAACTGGGAATGTGCCAAAATTATTGCCCTTGACTTTTTCCCTGATACCAAAGGCTTTTGGGATAGAAGGTCCTGTAACATCTGCATCAAGAATGGCAGTGCGATAACCCATTCTGTTCATAGTTACTGCAAGCATAGAAGTAACAAGTGATTTGCCAACCCCTCCTTTTCCGCTAATAATACCGATGACCTTTTTGACATTGCTCATCTCGTGCAGTTTTGCGGTGAAGTCCGCTTTTTGTTCTTGCCTTTCTGCGCAGTCTTCCGAACAACTGTTACAGTTTTTATTGCAACTTTCGCTCATAACTTCGCTCCTTAACAAATTTTCTCAGATATTACACATATTAAAACTGAAAGGTGAATAATGACAACACTTAACTTTACTGCTTCAAAGACGGCAGCGAAGTTACTCTATCAATCCTGGTAAAATAAATTCATAGGTAATAGAAAACAGCCGTCAATACATAACTTGTATCTACGGCTGCGTTCTAGGTTGGTGCCGGTGGCCGGACTCGAACCGGCACGGGTATTCGCCCGTCGCATTTTGAGTGCGATACGTCTGCCAATTCCATCACACCGGCATTGCAGTGACTGAATATTAGCAATATCAGCAAGCGATTGTCAAATACATCTGGTGAAGTATTACCGTTTATTTATGTTTCGGCTGCTTGACCGCAGGGTACCAGCCTACTACTGCTTAAGTGAGAGAAAGCTGACCTTTTGCATTGCGGGTGGTTCATAAGGTCTATCATTATTGTCTCGTGGCAGCTTGGCAATGCGGTCTACTTCTTCCATCCCTGATATCACTTTGCCGAAGGCGGCGTATTCACCATTCAGATGCGGGCTGTTTGCATGCATAATAAAGAATTGGGAGCTGGCAGAATTGGGGTTATTTGTTCTGGCCATGGACAACACCCCTCTGGTATGCCTTAAGTTATTGTTGAAACCATTGCTGCGGAATTCGCCCTTTATAGTCTGATCGGAGCCGCCGACCCCGATGCCTTTAGGATCGCCTCCTTGGATCATGAAATCGGGAATGATACGATGGAAGATCACTCCGGCATAGAAGTTTTGGCTAACTAGATGCTGGAAATTAGCAACCGTCAATGGTGCATGTTCAGGATAGAGCTCGACTACAATATGCGCTCCGCTATCCATCAGAATATCTACATAATTGGTTTTACTGTCCGACACAACAAAGTCTGATATATGCTTTTCCATTGCTTATCCTCCTAAAAGAAACTGCCTCAGATTTTACTTTATCTGAGACAGCTCATACTTGGTGGGGGAAGGTGGATTCGAACCACCGAAGTCTGCGACAACAGATTTACAGTCTGCCCCCTTTGGCCACTTGGGTATTCCCCCCCAACCGTCAACTGTCATCAGATGGTGGGCCATCAGGGACTCGAACCCCGGACCGACCGGTTATGAGCCGGCTGCTCTAACCAACTGAGCTAATGGCCCATTCCTGCAACAGCGACAAAACGAATTATAAGAAAGTAAGTACTTAATGTCAAGTAATCACGCACTGTTCCCTAAATAAGATCTATAATTGCTTACAGGCAATGCTCCACTCGGAGCTGAATCGACAAAAGTCCGACACCTTTTAGAATGGATGGTTGAGTGATGTCACGGCAGAATGTTCTGGGCACGGAAAAGGTAAGTAAGTTGTTCTGGAAATTAGCTTTGCCTTCCGTAGTAGCTCAGGTTGTCAATATGCTCTACAACATGGTAGATCGTATCTATATCGGGCATATCAGGGATGTTGGTCCTTTGGCCCTAACAGGTGTCAGTATCAGCATGTCAATCATTATGCTGATCACCGCTTTTGTAGTCCTAATTGGTGTAGGAGGTGCGCCGCGTGCTTCAATCGCTCTGGGAGCAGGTGAAAAGGAAAAAGCGGAAAAGGTAATGAATACTGCTATGAGCGCCTTAGTTGTTACGGGTCTCTTGCTGACAATTATCTTCTTTGTCTTTGCCGAGCCTTTGCTGCGCCTAGTGGGAGCCAGCGAGGCCAGTTTGCCATATGCCATGGAGTATACACGAATATATGTCTTGGGCACCCTAGCCGTTATGCTCTCAATGGGGCTAAATTACTTTATCAGCGCTCAAGGCTTTGCCGCAACAGCAATGAAGACTATTCTGATCGGTGCGATAGCTAATATCATTCTCGACCCGATCTTCATTTTTGCCTTTGGTCTGGGCGTAGCCGGAGCTGCAATCGCCACAGTAATCTCACAGCTAATATCAGCTTGCTGGGTGATTCACTTCTTACAAGGCGAGAAAAGCCTGATCCGGCTCCGTCTCGGCAGCTGGACTCTCTCCAAAGAATATCTGCTGCCGATCCTGGCCTTGGGCATGTCACCTTTCATCATGAATTCGACGGAGAGTTTGCTGCAAATTGCTTTTAATCGTTCGCTCTACCACTATGGCGGCGACCTTTATGTAGGCACAATGGCAATCAACGCCGCCGTTTTACAGATGGTAATCGTCCCTATTAGCGGCATTTCGCACGGGACAACTTCTTTGATCAGTTATAATTACGGAGCTCGTGATCCGGAACGGATTAAGCAGTCTTTTAGATTGCTGTTAACCGTGACAGTGAGCCTGACTGTACTTGCGGCTTCAATTATTCAGATTGAGCCGCAATTGTTCACCAGATTATTCACCAAGGACCCCGAGCTTACTGCTGCCACCATCTCCACCATGCGAATTTATTGTCTGGGAATTTTCTTTATGGGCTTTCAAAACTCTTGCCAACAGAGTTTCATTGCCTTCGGCCAGGCCAGGATCAGCATGTTCATGGCCTTGCTACGCAAGGTTATTCTTCTGATTCCTCTGATTTTTATCTTGCCTAGACTGTTTAGTCCGGCAGTTTATGCTATCTACTGGGCGGAGCCCATCGCTGATTTTCTGGCTGCAGCAGTTACAACAACGATGTTCCTGAGGTTTTTGAAAAAAGAACTCGCTGAATTGGCATTAAATTAAATTGAGGCCGAAACAGTCCTTTAGGCGATTCCGAGTTGCTCCAGAATGGTCTTGCTCAATTCGCCTTTCTTTACTGTTGGCAAAGGTATTGTATCTTGCTCTGCCATATGGGAAAAAATGTCCGGTATGGCAAGTCCGATCTCTTGTTCCAGTTCGGAAATCAGAACTTTGCGGCTGCGTCCCCTGGCATAGCCTCTTCCGCGCAGCGCCTCAGCCATGGTTTGAACAAAGCGGTACGGACTGTCCAGATTGAGAATAACCGCCGGTAGATCAATCTTCTGGCGGTCACGCCAAGTCTCATAGGCCGATAGGGCGCCTGCCGTCTGGGGATCGAGCGCATAGTCTGTGCGATCATAGATCGACAGGATCAGGCCGCTAATCCGGCGGTCATCAACTGTAACGGCTTCCATGGCCGCTTTGATCTGAGCCGCATCACCGACGCTAAGCCGGATAATGCCCTCATTGATCAAATCATTTAAATACATTGTGACCTGATTACTGTCGCGCGCCAAAATCTCATAGAGCAGACGTTCGACATTCATCGGCAGATCGACATCCATGCCGGGTAGATCTGTACGTAAGATTTCTTGCTTACGTCTATAGCTGCCATCTCGGATCAGATCGGCCAGTCCTTTATTGCGATTGGTTACTACGAGGATCTTAGCGATCGGCAGACCCATCTGGCGCGCATATAGGGCCGCTACCAGCTCACTGCCATTGCCCGCCGGAACGGATAGGACAAAGCCTTCGTCAGCATTCAGACGCTCATGAGCATAGAGCCAGGAGGCTGCCCAGCAATAATAAGCGATCGCAGGCATGATCCTAACCCAGCTCAGAGAATTGGCTGTAGATAGAATCACCTGATGCTGCTTTAGCTTTTCCACCAACTCGCGGTTGGCTAAGCAGCTTCTGATCTCCAGAGACAATTCCTCAAATGAAGCCAAAGAAGAAGCGGCAAAGCAATTATGGCCGCAAGCTGCTCGCATTTCCTGTTCGGCCTGACCAGGCTCGCCACTGCTGGCAAAAAAGGCCATCACGGCAAAGTTCTCGATATCGGCCATGGTCGTCAGAGCAGCAATGCCGGCATTGCCGGTCGTGGCTGTCAACAGCAGCTGCTGCATCCCGTCCCCTGTCTTTTGTCCGGCCAGACTCAAGAGAGGCGGCACCAGCATCATGGAATAATCCTTGCCTGATGCGGTCGGACCAGAATCCAGCCGCAGCAGATGCTCGTAAGGATTATATGGATTAAGCTGCTCTAGGAAAGCCGGTCGGTCGCCGAAATTCGCTTCCGAATAAACAGTTGCACAGATCTCTTCCAACTCCTGGGCGGAAAAATCCGTCAGATACAGTTCCAAAACACTGGCTACTGCCTGATAATACGGCCTTGACGATAATGAGCGGATCCAGTCCTGATCAACTTGCGGTATAGTCTGTGGTACAAATAGTCCGCCATCTGCGGGTACACCCTGTCTCAAAGCTTCGGAAGGCGTGCAGGGTGGCTGAATGCCCCTGGTACTGATATATAGCATCTAAATCCCTATCTTCCTAATCTCTTACTAATCGAGCGGATATCTTGAGCGGTACATGTCAAGTAGATCCGCAATCTCCTGTTTAACAGGCGCTTGCTGCTCCATTTGCTGCTCCAGCCAATCAAGCTTCTGCTCTGTTCTCCGGTTGCTGATAATGCCGGGCCGGATCAGAAAATAAAAGAGCAGAAAAATCACAGCACAGATGATTACAATCAAGCTGATAAGCTGCACCTTGCGGTTGTCTGATTGTCCGGTGTCAAGTTCCAGACCTCGCGGCAGTTTGCCTTGTTCTTGCGCTCTGATCTGCTTCAGGACTTCCTCCCGTTCCCTAGCCGTAGCCATGCGCATTTTATCCGCCCTGCGCCCGCGCTCGGAACGCTCCAGAATTCCGCCCCGGATCAGATCGGCCTTGACGCGGTTGAGCATATTGTCTTTACGACGTCGTTCTTTACTTTTTGCTTTATCTCTGATCTTGCCTTCCCGGGCGACCAATTTTGCCGCCTCGACTATCTCGTATTCTTGCTCGGATAAATCAGATAGTTGGGCTTTCTGAAACATTTCCTCTGCCGCCCGCCAGTTCTGCTGTCGGCATAGGCAGAGTCCGTAAAGATAAGCAGCCTGTGAAAAGAGTGAAAACTCACTGGTCAGGCGATCCAGAGCAATCATCGCTACATCCCAATTGTCATTTTCAATTTGCTCCAGAGCACGATTATACATGGCCACAGCACGTTCGCTCTCACGTTCAGAAGCGCCAACCCTGACTTCACCGGCCTGTAATGTATGTAGTTTTTTTATTTCCAGTTCCCAATTCATGCTTAAATCCTTAATACTTCCGACTGTATCTTCTAAGATCAGCACGGATAGCACCCGCCAGATATAATGAGCCGAAAGCTACCAGGGGTAGCCCGCTGCTCCGGGCCAGCTCCACTGCTTGCCTCGTCGCTTCACCGGCAGCGGTAATTACTACAGCACGCATATTATAACTGTCTTCGCATTCATATTCTATATCAGACCTCATAAGCTGATTGATTTCCGCCGCCAATAGATCCGCCCGCAGACTCCTGGGATTAGGCGGTTCGGTCACAATAATATGCGCCGGTCGATATTTGCGGTTGATAAGAATCTCAGACAGAATCTCCCTATAGTCCTTATCTTTCAACACACCTATCAGGAAGATTACTCTCTGCCCGGCCAAAATCTGATCCAGAGTCTCCGCCAATGCCATACTGCCCTGAGGATTATGGGCGCCATCCAGCAAAATAAAAGGTTCAGCGGCAGAAATAATCTCCAACCGTCCCGGCCAAGTTGTACTGCGAATGCCGGCAACTATGCTCTTGGCTTCCAGATAGGGGCGAGCCGCAGTTGCAGCCAGCATTGCATGTAAAGGCTGATAGGAGCCCAGAAGCCGGGTGCGATAATATGCGCCTTCGGCAGCGAAATGCTGCCCTGAAAGATCACGACTTTGCGTTCTCACGGCAATATAGTTGGCCCCTTGATCTGGTCTCCCGTCAGGTCCGATCCAGGTTAAAGGACAGGACAGCTCGGCCGCTTTTTCGCTCAGTACAGTGCGGACAATGTCTTGATCAGTGACGGAAAGATAAGAAGCGGCAGGATCATAAGCATAGACCGGTGTTCCCTTCTTAAAGATCCCCGCCTTCTCGGTAGCAATCTCAGCGATGGTCGTGCCCAGTCTGTCCATATGGTCATAGCCGAGCGATGTAATGATGACTGCTTCGAGTTGATTGCAGATATTGGTCGCATCAAGCCGGCCACCCAAGCCGGTCTCCAGCACGACATAGTCACAGTTTTGTTCGGCAAACCAGAGCATGGCAGCGGCAGTTATCAATTCAAATTCCGTCGGATGCTCCAGGCCTGTCGCCAGCATATCTGTCACTGCCTGCCTTATCTTGGACAAAATTCGAGCAAAATCAATTTCGCCGATCTCCCCTGCTTGTCCGTCCCGGTCATATGCCGCCAGATCCGCGGCTCCGGACAATACCCTGATGCGTTCAGTAAAGCGCTCCAAATAGGGGGAAGTAAACCAGCCGACACGATAACCGCCACTAGCTAGAATATGAGTTAGATAACTACTGGTTGAGCCTTTGCCATTGGTGCCGGCTAAATGGAAAACTCTGAGTTTTTGCTCCGGCCGGCCTAGGTAACGGCTGAGTTCAAGCATCCGTTCCAGTCCGGGCTTAATACCGAAGCTCAAAGCGGACTGCAAGTAGGCCAATGCCTCAGGATAATTCATCTTTTGCTCCGGAGCGCCGGGTAAACACTAATAATTTGCCGACCAGATAATTGGCAATCACTACGCCGACCATGCCAAAGAATTTTGCCCAGGGCACATGTTTCAGAATCGGCATCATCTTCTGATAACCCAGCACATCATAGATCAGATATAGGCCAAAATCCTCAAAGATAAATGAGACCACTAATCTGGCGGCAGCAAAGCGTATCAATTCCGGCCAGACTTTCTCCTTGGAGCGAAAAACATAAATTCGATTGGTTATATAGGCAAATAAGATGGCAGAAACATAAGCAACTTTATTGGTGATATGGAGCCAATCCAGACCGAGATAGCGATTACCCAGCGCAGTAATGCCGATATTGACCAGAGTCGTCAGAACGCCAATAATAAGATAGCGCAGAACCTCCGCTCTGCTCAGCAGGGCTCTAAGCTTAGCCAAATATCTGCGCATCAGATCTCTCCGCGATCTCCGTAGAAATCATCAGTCTCTGCGAAATCATTGCTGTCTGATCTGCTGACGGCATTGCTTCTTCTCTGCTGACGGCGAAAGCGCCTGGTCCTATCTCTATGCTCCTCATCGACAGGATCCAACAAGGTGGAGCTATCGCTCGTTGTTTCATCAGCAATTTCTGTTGCCCGGGTTGATACTTCAGTCTCAACCTTTCTTACCTTTTTATCGGGAAGATCCACTGGAGTTGAAGGAGCTGCCGTCACCTTTCTCTTCGGATCGCTGAAACTATCGTCAAGGTACCAGGGCAGATCATTCTGGTCGGCAGGGCTTTGGATCTCAGGTTTTCTGATCCGGGTCCTGGCAGAATTTGCATTTTGTGCTACTGAGGCTCTCACATCAGCATTGTTATTCTTATAGGACCCAGGCTTATCTTCCTTAGCTAAGGGCTCATGATTATCTGTTTTGGCAGTCGGCAAGGGCCTTCTATTAGAGCCGGATGACGATTTATCCGTCGGTTTTGGCGGTTTAGACGACTTGGGCGGTACCCCGTTAGGTGGTCTTCGCTTTGCTTTTCTTCCGGTCAGGAACCAGAAAAGCAGCCAGCTGATCAACAGCAAAGCAGCCAGTACCATAATCAGCACCCTGGTGTTCTGGGCTTTGGCCTGTAGTTCATCTACTTCCGCTTGATAGTATTCCAGGTCCTCAATTGCCATATCCGGTACCGGATCAATAATATCATCCTCTGTTGGCTCCGGGATCAGACTCTCGGAAATTTCCGGCTCGGTCGGATCCGGTATGACCAAGGGCAGATAAAGATAAGGGAAGAGTGAGCCGGTCAAACTGTCATAATAATAAAAACCGGTAGCCTCTCCTGCATCAGCTTCTCCTTCGTCGCCCTCAACTGTATCAATATTTACATCGTCAGCATTTGCTTTGTCAGCAATCAAATAGAGTAAATAGATCTGTTCCGGCATCCGCACAATGCCCTCGGGCAGCTCCTTCTCAGGATCAGCCTGAAAAGCGGGATAATTCTTTCCTGCCAGATTAATTTCAGTTGCCAAAAAACCATGGGGCACCAGATCGTCCTTGCTCGGCAAGGCGATTCTGAACTTGCCTTTCGGATAGCTGATCTCTTTGTACGGCACATAGACTTCGTCGTGTACATCGAGATAATAATAGGCCCGTTCGCCCTCTGAGCTCTCCAGCCAATGCAGGCGCAAACTGGTACCTGCTTGTACCAGCTCAGTCGAATCTTCGCCGGCAGAAGCAAATCCCGTCGGGATATCCTCGGCCGCAGGCGGTTCTGCGGCCGGATAGAGCTTTTTACCGCTGTAGGAATTATAGTTCTCAGCAATCCTTGGCGTTGTCTCGGTAATCTCAGTTGTCTCAGCCGTTGTTTCCTCGGCGGTCGGTTTCTCCGTTGGTTTCTTTGTAGGCTTAGGTGTAGGTTTTGGCGTAGGCTTCGGAGTGGGTTTAGGCGTCGGCTTAGGCGTCGGCATTGCCGGCGGCGGAGCGGCAGAAACAGTTATTGCGGCTGTACTGATTCCAGCTGACAAATCATCAACACCAATCGAGATTGATGTCAAGGTAAAGACAGCTCCACTTACTTCTTTAGTGGCTTTGAAACTCAATGTCGCCACCTTTGTGCCGGTATAGGAACTCCCCTGGTAGACTGCAGCCACGACAACACCGGAATTTGCACTTTGGTCTTTAGTACCCGTGATGCCGGTATTATTTGAATGACCGGCAAAAGTGAAGGCATTGCTGTCATATTTCACAGATATACCATAGGATGTGAAAGTCATCTCAGAGTTCAGACTTACCGTAACTTTTACAGTATCGCCGATATTCACGCCGGTTTTCGAAACGCTAATTCGCGGTGCCGCAGCACTGACCTGTTGTACTTGGATTGTTAAAACAAGGGCCAGAACCAAAAATAACGATAGTATAAGCCTAAAATATTTTTGATGATTCTTTATCATGAAATTCCTCTTCAACGATTATTTTCGATTTCCATCCGTCCAAAGAAGAACTCAGCAATGATTGTGGCATCGGCAATATTGGCACTGCCATTGCCATTAACATCTGCTGCCAGCAGTTCTATGCCCTTGAGCGGACTTCGTCCAAAAAAGTGCTCTACAACTAGAGTTAAATCAGCAATATTGATCGTTCCGTTGCCGTTGATATCGCCGTACATAATCATTGGCAACGCAAACTCGGGTACAGTCTGTCCTGTCTTTAGCACCTCTAATGTACAACCGGTCGAGACTTCTCCCGCCGTGACGATCTCACCCGCTTTGTTGCGAATCTGCAGTGTATAGCCGGGGTCACTTGTTTTCAGATCCCGCAGAATATTTTCAGCCAAATGTTGTTTTTTCTTTGGATTCAGCCCTGACAGTACGCCGCCTTCGATATTGTAGACCGTTGTTTGCAGCAGCGGGCCGGTCCCGGTTCCCTGCTTGACCGTGATAGTATAAGTTCGCTGCACATCTCGCTTTTCCGCACGCACAATCAGTTTTACAACTAAAGGATCCTCAGCAGAGGCAGGTATGGGAATAGGACCCTGATGTGCTGTGCCGTTGACCTCAGTAATAATATCCGCTTTGGCATGATAAGGCGTACCTGTCAGCAGAATCTGATTTACAGCTGTGTTTAGTGTCAAAGTGTAATCATAGACCTCAGGATTAAAGGCCGGTGTCAGTGCCGCCGGCGCGGAAATACTGCGCATCCAGTTATTACGGCTCAGATTGTCTGTCGGTTTCGCTTGCGGCGTCTGGGGTATATTCCTCATTACCGGAATCTCAAAATGAAACGGCTGGTGTATCATACCCATTTCCAGATAATTACGCACCACAATTGCCGCCTCTGCCGGCGGTGCCATTATATTGCTCATATATTGATGCCAGAATCTATCGAAGTCGTATTTTTGCAGATACAGACTGTCTTGGCCCTTATTGATATATAGTTTGGCGATCCACTCTGCTCCGCCTTTGATGGCTTTCTCCGGATCTACCCATGGTCTCTGGTAGGTGGTACCGCTAGAGGCAAATTTCAAGCCGTTGGCGATGGGATTGGTGGAGGCGGTAGCACCGATATTATAGTAGTTGTAGATACCGGGGTAGGTTGCATGCACTCCTTTGACTGAATTACTCCCGCCCCTGCCGACTTCCTGAATAACTCTGCTGACCAGAAAATAGGGGCTGGCACCGCTGCTTTGAGCAGCCTCCAGGAAAACCTGGGCATAGGTCTTGTTCAGGGTTTTAACTTGTCCGGAGGCGTCTTTATAGACTATATTGCCCTGAGCATCGACATGTCCGGAATTGCTGGAGGGATCCATAAAAGTATTTTTGAGCATCTTCTCGATACCGGCTAAAGTATGGTAATCGGCATGATAGGACAATTGTTCAAATTGAAAGATCCCGGTCTCATCCAGGAAATTGCGCGGATCCATATAATATTTGATCGCTTCAATAGATGCGCCGGTAAAGCCGGCATCCAGTGCTTTCCAGGAATCGGTGCGATAATCATAGGAATCCGCCGCATAAGATTTCATAGAGGTAATCCGGTTGATCGATACTGTGGACGTTTTGCCGGGAGATTGCTTTGAGATAACATAGTCCCAGTCATGATTAATATTTTTCGCCGAAAATGTCCAATACGGGTAATCTTTATGCAGGGATTTCAGACCGGCATGGTAACTGACCGGAAACTCCCTGTCCAGCAGTGCCTGGAATTGCTGATCGGTCAGGGGTGGATTTGCCGGATCTATCTCGGGTGTTGCAACATAGGGGCCGACTTCAACTCCTTGTTCAAGGGTGATATAGGCTGAATACATATAGCCCTCTTTGTGATCCGGCTCCATTTTCACTCGGTACCAACGATTATTGCCTGCATTAACCGTCTGGCCTTCAACATAACCCAGTACCTGAAGCCTAACCCCTTTATCATAGCTCCGGATAGAACTATATTTCGTATTCGGTGTAAGCCGCAAACGGAGTCCATTGCTATTAACCGTGGCATTCCATGGTTGTGCACTGACTGTCATCCGTGCAGACCGCATCATCAGTACAGGCTGTTTCTGGATAGTCTCCGTCGTAGCAGTGGTATCGTCGGCGGCCTCAGTTGCAGCTGGCTGTCCGGACTTTACCTCTGTGCTCTCCTCAGTTTCTGCTGATTCCGCTAAGGTCGGATCAGTTTCAGTCACAACAGTCGTCGACTCCGTACTATCCGAAGTATCATCCGCCTTATCCTCACCATCAGACTGTGAGTCTGTGGTCTCCGGTGGCGGATTTGGATCCTGCGTTGGCTCAGCCTCTGTCGTCTCAGTGCTCTGTTTAGCCACATCTTCTGTCGAGCCTTCGCTAATTGTCGTAGCTCTAATGGCTTGAGTGCAAAACAGCAGTACCAGTACCAGGACAATAGAAACCGCTATATTCTTATGAAATGTTCTTTTTCTCATCATTTATGATCACACATCATTGCGCCAACTATTGCCGCCGACTGCTCGGACAGCAATTAATAGATGCCGGAAATATACCTCTCCTACTGGCCTGATTTTAGCACAAGAAATAAGACAGATTATGGCAAAAGCATGTCAGGACACAGCTTTCAGCGCCTTGTTCATGACTTGTAGGTTTAATGAAATCACTTTGAAATAATCGGCCGCTCAGTCGTCAAATTCATCCAGCGTCTTATAATATGAGGGTATGACATGAAGAAAAAACCAATCCACTTCCGGCAGCTCCATCTGCTCCAGTCGCTCTTTGACTCCCACCATCGCCTGACGGAATTCCTGATTACCGGCCTTGAGCTCATCCAGGCATTTGATATAGGCACTGAAGCGGTCGGCAGCTTTGACCAATTGCATCATCTCTTGCACGACAGGATCCGACTCGGAGGGAAAAATCAGAGGCCGATACTCATCTTGCAGAGCTGCCGGCAACATAGCCAGTAGTTTTTGGACAGCACCTTGCTCGACAATCCGATAACTAGCGCGCATTTCTTTAGTAGCATATTTAACCGGTGTGGGTATATCTCCGGTCATGATCTCCGGCAGATCATGATAAAGAGCCATGACGGCAACCTGTTCCGGCGCCGGACAAATTTTCCCTACGGCAAAATACTTGCGACGGACCAGAGCCAGAGCATGGGCAATGATGGCGACCTCATAGGAATGCTCCATGATATTTTCCTGCTCCGTATTCTTCATCAGGGACCAGCGATTGATATAGCGCATACGATGCAGCATAGCATAAAAAGCCGTAGAATCATCTTCTCCCTGCCGCACCTCCGGCTGCGTTTTCTCCTCGGCAGTCTCACTCCGCCATGCCTCCGGCCGGTCTCTTTCTTCGGCGGTCGCCGCAGTTGCCGATCCTTTATATATCTTATCTTGCCCTTTATCTTGTTCTTTGCTCACGGCTTATCTCCTTATCAGGTCTGATAGATCGCCTTGAAAGTAGCAGTGGCATAATGATCCGTCATCCCGGCAATATAATCTACGATCTTGCGCAGGGCGGAAGCCTCCGGTTCAGGATGGCGCTGCATATATTGATTAAAATTCTTCAGTGCCAGCTCGCCGCCCGTTGAATTGAAAAACGCTCCCTCACCCACTCTGAGATAGGCCACCATTAATCCTCGGATCATATTATGAACCATATCTTCATAGATCATGATCGGTTCGGACAAATAGATACGCTGATAGTTCTCCTGGATCAGTTCTTGCAGCGCTTCTCCTTTCGCCCTGCTCATAATGATGGCATCTTGCTGATAGCTCTGTGAAATCACATCCATAACCAAGGTATTGACAATGGCCGAATTGGAAGAGCCCAATTCATTTCGGATGGCTCGGGGAATATCTTCAAAGCTCATCAGCCCGGCGCGAAATGCGTCTTCGATATCGCGGCCGACATAAGCGATGCGATCGACAATGCGGACAACGCAACCCTCCAGCGTCGCAGGCATCAGATGTTTCTTCGCCCCGGGGATCAGATCTTTTTCTTGCTTGTCGCGCCAGGGCGTCAGCACAAATTCATCAATCTTCTCACCGCAGTGGCTGGCAATCCCGTCGCGCACTTCAAAGCTCAGATTGAGTCCGTAACGGTCTTTGTGCTCGGCCAGAATATCCACTGTGCGCAGCGAATGCAGCTCATGCTGAAAAGTAAATCCGCCCTGCTCTTCTTTGATAATGCGGTTCAAGGCCTCCTCACCGGCGTGGCCAAAAGGAGCATGGCCCAGATCGTGTCCCAGCGAAATGGAACGGATCAGATCCTGATTGAGATTTAGTGCTTTGCCGATGGTTTCGGCCAGATACATCACATAGAGTACATGTTCCATCCTGGTACAGATATGATCATTGCGCGGATTGAAAAACACCTGTGTCTTTTGGCGCAAACGCCGGAAAGGCATTGAATACAAAATCCTGCCTGTATCGCGCTCGAACATCGTGCGCACCGGGCAGTCCTGCTCTTCCCGCTTGCGCCCTCGGCTATGCACACTGGCTGTCGCATAGGGACTTAAATGCTGGAGCTCTGTCTGCTCTTTAAGCAGTCGCGGCAATCCGATCTGACCTGCTACTTCCATCTCAATCCTCCACTCGCGTCAACAGCGACATCGACGCTTTGAAGCGCTTGGTACCGCTCTTGAACTTGATCTCCAAGATTGCGTCCCCGCTGAAAGGCACAATCTTCTCAATCACACCTCTCCCCAGACGCTCGTGCCTGACCTGATCTCCCACAGCCAATTGCTGATAATCCAGACCCCTTTTCTCATCCCGGTCTGGACTGTTTTTGGTTCTTTCGAAAGCTGCCCCTCGCCTTCCTGCTCCTGCCATAGATGCGGTACCGCCGGCAGTGCCCACAGAGGTGAAATCTCGTCGGAAAGAGTCGCCCGTACCATAGCGAGCGCCTTCGCTTCTGCGGCTCCAAGTGGCGATACTGACACTGTCTGCTTCGAATTGATCGCCGTGGCGGGAGCCGCCTTCTTCTTCGACCAGGTCATCAGGGATCTCCCGGGCGAAGCGGGATACTTTCTGATACATGGTCTGACCATAGAGCAGGCGCTGTCTGGTTGCCGTGATAAAGAGTCTGCGCTTGGCCCTGGTCAGGGCTACATAGGCCAGGCGGCGCTCTTCTTCGATCTCTGCGCGAGAGTATAGCGATTGCTCATTGGGAAACAGTCCCTCATTAGCTCCGACCAAGAAGACGGTGTCGAATTCCAAGCCTTTGGCGCTGTGAATTGTCATCAGGCTGACCGCATCTGCTTCGTCCGCCTGATCCAGATCGCTATAGAGGGCAACCCGCTCCAAATAGGCTGCGGCTGTCTGTGCCAAAGTCAGAGGCAAAGTAAGATTGCCTTGTTCCGCCTGCAGCTCCGGATATTGGCTGAGTTCTTCCAGCTCGGCTGTCAGTCTGCTTTCAAATTCCATCGCATCAGAGACCAGCTCGTCCATATTCTGAATCCTGGTAGTCGCCTCCAGCGGCAATTTATCCAGCAGGGCTGTTTGCTCCTGCCTCAGGCCGGAATCAGTGGTGACTTGCTTGACAAAGAAGCCGAATTCAATTTCGTTTCCGGTCAGCACCTGCTGCAGATCGAGGATCAGATGGACAAAGAGGCGGATTTTGCCGACGGCGAAAGATAGTTCGGGGAATTCATCGGCCCGCCGGCAGATCTCAAATAGCGGCTGCTGCTCCCTGGCTGCGATCTGATTGAGCAACTCCAGCGTCGTAGCTCCGATGCCGCGGCGCGGGCTGTTGATAATCCGGCGCAAGGCGAGATCATCTGCCGGCTGAGTGATCAGACGCAGATAAGCCATAATATCTTTGATCTCTTTGCGGTCGTAGAAACGCATGCCGCCATAGATGCGATAGGCAATACCGTGGTCTTGCAGGACACTTTCCAGATTACGGGCCAAAGCGTTAACGCGGTACAGAACGCCGATCTCATTGCCGCTCAGCGCCGCACCCGATTTAGACATCAGGCGTCTGATCTGATTTGCCACATAGACGGCTTCGTCGTTTTGGTCCAAGGCACGGTAGAAGTTGATCTTGTCGCCCTCCTCCCCCTCGGTCCACAGAGTCTTGTGATTGCGCTTTTCATTGAGGCAGATCACTGAATTGGCGGCTGCCAGAATAGTCCGTGTTGAGCGGTAGTTTTGTTCCAGCCGGATCACGGTGCAATTCGGAAAGTCCTGGCTGAAGTCGAGAATATTCATCAGATTGGCGCCGCGAAAGCTGTAGATAGACTGATCGTCGTCACCGACAACAAAGAGATTATTATGCTTGGCGGCCAGCAGGCGAACCAAGACATATTGGGCATAATTAGTGTCCTGATATTCGTCCACCAACAGATGACGGAAGCGCTCCTGGTAATAGGATAGAACCTGCGGCTGCTCTTCAAAGAGGAATACCGTCAGGGCTAAAATATCGTCGAAGTCGAGACAATTATTTTGCCGCAGCTCCTCTTGATAATAATTGTATATCTCTGACAGCTGCTGCTTTTGCAGATCTTTTCCTACCTCTTTAGCGTACTCCTCAGGATAGATCAGCTTATTCTTGGCGCTGCTGATCTGCTGCTGGACTTGTCTGATCGGCACCATCTTATCGCTGACCTTAGCTTTTTCCATCGCTTCTTTCAGCACTCGCCGCTGATCAACAGTATCCAAAATCGAGAATGAGCGGTCATAGCCCAGCAAATGGGCATGTTGTCGCAAAATACGCAGCATCATAGCATGGAAGGTTCCGACCCAGGCTGCTCCGGCCGCCAGTCCGATCTGGCTGCTGACACGCTCTTTCATCTCATTGGCGGCTTTATTGGTAAAGGTAATCGCTAAAATCCGTCTCGGATCGACGCCGCGCCTTTGCACCAGCCAGGCAATCCGCTGCGTGATAACTCTGGTTTTGCCGGAACCGGCCCCCGCCAAAATCAGAAGCGGCGAGCCCAGATGCAGTACGGCCCGTCTCTGTTCAGGATTGAGATTCGCCAGGAGCGGGTCAACAGCGGGATCATAAGGCTCGCCGGCAGTTCCGGTAACAGGCGGTCTGCCTGCGGCAGGTTCCTGCCCGCCGGCGGCTTGATCAGCCCAGAATTGCTTGATGTCCGTTTTTTTTATCATTGTTCTACTTGTAATTTTTAAAAACGGTCGCCTGTCGGCGACCGTAAAACAGTCCAAGAGAAAATAATCTCTCTAATACTCTGGTTCGATCAATCCATAATCGCCATCTCGTCTCTTGTAGACCAGATTGACTTTGCCGGTTTCATCATTAATGAAGAGGTGGAAACTGTGATTTAGGAGCTCCATCTGCAAGACAGCCTCTTCGGCATCCATCGGTGTGATGACAAAGCTCTTGCGGCGTGTAATGGTCGGCAATTTTTCCTCATCACGATCCTCTTCCGCTTCTGCAGTTTCCAGAGTGGCTATATAATCTTTCATATAACCGAACTTGCGGTTTTTCTTCTTCATCCGTGCTTTATGCTTGCGGATCTGCCCTTCAATAATGTCGATTGCTCTGTCCAGAGCCATAATACCTTCAGGGGCAATCGCCTCGGCACGATAATAATGCGATCTTATCTTGATCGTAACTTCAGTTCGAACATCGTCATGCTCATGCTGGAAGCGAACACTGGCCACCGCTTTATCTCCGAAATAGCGGTCGAACTTTTTCATTTTGTTTTCAACTTTTGCCTGGAATTGCTCTCCGATCTTGATCCCTACGCCATGAACAGTAAGATTCATTGGTCACGTCCTTTCCAGACCGCAAAGGCGGTCGTTGCGCGATCCTCGATTTATTGCTTCGAAGATAGTTTTTATATTTATAGTTTATATATTATAACTGATTAAGTGATACTTGTGATACTTGCAAAAAATTTCTCTGCTTAAATTAAGTCTCAAAAGAGCTTATCATCACAATCAAATCCGTCCGGGGAAGAGCCGCCGAAAAGAAAACAATCATGGGCACCCTGGCATGATTCCGCCTTAGTGCAGAGAGTAGCCCGCATCTCTTCACAGTTGGATACCGCTTGAATTTCAATTTCCTTTTCCAGATCGAAGGCAGAGAAAGTAAGACCGGTCCACTCTTCCAGTTCAGAATCAGTCGGGAAAGCACCGGTTTTCAAAACGGTACCGTCAATCACAGTAACAGGAAACTTCTCGGCATCCATCTCATCTAAATAGCTGAGCAGGCATGCCTCACAGACAAAAGCCCCCGGATTGCTGGGCAGTGCATAGTACTCGAATTTAAAGCCGGTTTCGTTCAATTTTCGTCCCCGTGCCAAAGCCCGCAGCAGCTCCCTTTTGTTTTCATCCAGGACGCTGCAAGGATCTTCCAGGCCATAGACTCGTATTTCCTGCTTACGGCTGATCTGATATCTGCTGCAATTGTCCTTGCAAGATCCGTTACCGGGTTCGCTGCCGGAACAATCAGCCATGGTGCAGATCTCCTCGGCTTCTAAAACATCAGATACATTCATCGCTAAACCTGCCTCTCCAACAACCAGGCTGTGATTGAAAAATAACGCCTGCTATGCCAATATACTTGCGTACAGTACTTTAAACTGAATGCAATCATAACAGACTGGGAGATGATTAAATGCAACAAAAGATACGCTTTATGGCAGCTAATGGCTTGACCTGGCGGGCTGTTCTTCTGACCGTCCTGGGTTCCGCCCTGATTACTATCAGTTCCATGTATATCGCTCTGAAGATGAGCGCCCTGCCCTGGCCTACCATTTTTGTGGCCATCCTCTCGATGTCTTTGCTGAAACTGGGGGGCAGAATTTCCCAGCGCACCACAACTTTGAACGAGATAAATGTTACCCAGACCGGCATGTCTTCCGGCGCCATGGTGGCCGGCGGCATTGCCTTCACAATACCTGCTCTGTTCATTGCGGGAATCTATGAGCCATATAATCCGGACACTATGCAGCTCTCAGACTGGCTGTGGCCGAAATTCTGGCCCGTGATGTTGGTTTCGCTGGCAGGAGTTATCGCCGGCACTTTCCTGTGTTGGGTCTATCGCAGGCGCAATATTGAAGAACTGGAGCTAGCCTATCCGATCGGAACGGCAGCTGCGGACACCCTGGAAGCAGGCGATGAAGGCGGTAGCAAAGGGCTGATGCTGCTCTTATCTTTGGTCTTCTCTTCTATTTTTACCGTGATTCGGGACGTCGGACATTGGGTCAAAGAACTCTACAGTGGCGCTATCGGCTTTTTCCCGGTTGCGATTTATATGTCGCCTTTGGCCATGGCCACCGGCTATATTATCGGCTTCATCCCGGCCTGTTACTGGTTCGTCGGTGCCCTGGTGGGCCTGGTAATGCAGCAGGCGGGTGTCTCAGATATGATTATAACTGCCGCCGTCGGACTGATGGTCGGCGCCGGTATCGGTATTGTAGTCAGCTTTATCAGCACCAGCATTACTGCGGCCAGGAAGCATAAAACTAAGCCGGCAGATGGCAAACACAAACCACAACCCCGCCGCAGAGTCTCTTATATCTTGATCGGCGCTGCTCTCAGCTTTGTCTTCACGATTATTGCCGGTTTCTCGGTACCGGTCGCCCTTCTGGCTATGATCGGCGTAGTCTTTGCCACCGCCATGTCATCAGTGATTACAGGCCAAACCGGGATCAATCCCATGGAGATTTTCGGCATTATTATCTTGCTCTCAATCCGCCTTTTAGTCGCTGTCAGCCATGAACAGGCCATCTTGATTGCCTGCTTAGTGGCAGTCGCCTGCGGTTATGCCGGCGATGCCATGAACGATTATAAAACAGGCCATATCCTAAGCTCCGATCCCCAAGCGCAGTTTGTCACGCAGCTATTAGGTGGTCTGGCCGGAGTACTGGTTGCTGTGCCGACTTTCTTCCTCATTATCGCGCAGTACGGCAGCGTCGGCGCCGAGACGGGTCTTCCCGCAGCACAGGCGCATAGTGTGTCAGCCATGGTGAGCGGTATCGGTGATCCCTTGATCTTTACAGCCGCCTTGTTGGTCGGCCTGATTTTGTTCCTGCTGAAGATACCCTCTATGATCATCGGTATCGGTATGATCCTCGGGCTGGGCATGTCCACTTCGATTTTCCTGGGCGGCATTATTTGTTATCTGGTCACCGGATTCAAATCGGATCGGCTCACAGTCAAAGGCAATATTATTGCCGCCGGTCTGCTGGGCGGCGAAGGCATTACCTCCACGGTGATAGCCATGATTACTATGTTCCAAGACTAGTAGCCTGGTATCGTTTCAGGATTATGATGAAAACCGCCGGACCAACGCTTGTCCGGTAATATCTCCGCTCTGCCCTTAGTGAACCGCTTTCCTGGCAATAGTCTTCGTATAATAAATATTTTGACGAAGGCGCTGCCAAATCGGTGCGGCTACTCCAGTTGTTCAGGGCCGAAGGAAAAGGGCAGGATAGCATCCATCGAAAGTTCGATATAACTGCCGTCCGGTTTCAGGGCCAGAAGGACAAAGTCGGGGGCGGCAAATTCCCTCATCACCTGTCGGCAGATGCCGCAAGGTCTGGCGAAATCGTCATCATCTGTGATCACAGCCAGCATCTTGATGCGACGTGCTCCTGCGGCTACAGCGCCAAAGATAGCCGTCCGTTCGGCGCAGTTGGCAGCTCCATAACTGGCGTTCTCGATATTGCAGCCGCTGAAAATTCGTCCCTGCTCATCCAATACCGCTGCCCCCACCCGGAATTGGGAATAGGGCACATAAGCCATCTCTTGGGCGGCAAAAGCGCTGTCAATCAATTGTTGTTTCAGGTCTTTGTTCGCCATTTTCATCACCTCAGTTATTTGTGCTAGCAATTATCTGCTGTCGAATACAGTAGCTCTTAACTGTCACACTGCCTTTCAGCCTCGCCCGCCATCACCGGTCATGTTCAAGCTGAGCTAATTATAACAGCCGCCTGCAGATTTTGCAGACGGCTGTGTGGTCAATCAGATCAGGGGGAATCGAGATTATTTCCCGTCTTTTTCCGCCATATAGAGCAGCAGGTCAATACAACGGTTACTGTAGCCCCATTCATTATCATACCAGCTGACCAGCTTGAAGAAATTGGTGGCTCCGGGCAGATTATTCTGCAGGGTGGCCGCCGAATCATAGACGGATGAGCTGGCGTCGTGGATGATATCTGTCGAAACCAGCATATCCTTGGAATAAACCAGGATACCTTTCAAATAGGTCTCGGAAGCTTTCTTCATCAGGGCATCAATCTCTTCGATTGAAGTCTCTTTCTCCGTCAGTACTGTCAGATCGACAACGGAACCTGTAATGGTCGGAACTCGGAAGGACATACCGGTCATAATGCCATTGACTGCCGGCAGTACTTCGCCTACCGCTTTGGCTGCTCCTGTGGTTGAAGGAATAATATTCTGTGCAGCAGCACGGCCCAGACGCCAGTTCTTCTTATCCGGTCCATCGACAATTTTCTGTGTAGCTGTATAGGCATGGATGGTCGTCATCAGGCCTTTTTTAATACCGATGCCCTCTTTCAGCAGTACATAGACTACCGGGGCCAGGCAGTTAGTGGTACAGGAGGCATTGGATACGACATCGTGTTCTTTCGTATCGTACTCCTCCTCATTGACACCGAAGACAATTGTCTTAACTCCGCCTTTACCGGGTGCTGAGAGAATGACTTTCTTGGCGCCTGCGGTCAGATGGCCTGAGGCTGCCTCCTTATTGTTAAAAGCACCGGTGCACTCAAACACATAATCAACTCCGAGTTCAGCCCAAGGCAGGCCTTTCGGCTCTTTGGCCGCCGGAACACATTTGGTCTCATACTTGCCGTCAATGATCAGGATATCCTCTTCCTCGAGATCAGGTTGCGATTTTCTGGTCGTAACTTCATTAGCAAATCTCCCCTGTGCTGAGTCATACTTGAGAAGATATGCGAAGTAATCCGCATCAGTCATCATGTCTGCTACCGCAACGATCTCAATCTGATCCTCCAGTAGTCCCTGCTCGACAATGGAACGGTAGATCAGACGGCCAATGCGGCCAAAACCGTTAATTGCAACTTTAATTGCCATATTTTATTTATCCGTCCTTTCTTTTTTTGTTTCTTAAACATTAAGCAAGTATTCTTGCTCCGTTATAGTCTATCATTAACAGAGCAAAAATAGTAAAAAACAGCCCTTACTTTAGGAACAGCTTCTACAGCCTAGCCTAAGCTTTGACTTTCGGTTTTCTGGCTGCCAGAGTTTCGTCCGGTCTGGCAATCGGCGTATAATGCGGAGCTGTTTTGAGCAGCTCGGGATTGGTCTTGGCTTCCTCGGCAATTGTGAGGAAAGCATCCGCCAGAGCATCCAGATCCTGCCGCGATTCAGTCTCCGTCGGTTCCACCATCATGGCCTCCGGCACTATCAGCGGGAAATATACTGTCGGCGGGTGGAAACCGTAGTCAATCAGACGTTTCGCAATGTCCAGAGTCGTGCAGCCACAGTTTTGCTTCTGTCGCTCGCCGGTGATGACAAATTCATGCATCGGACTCAGTTCGGAGGCAATATCATAGGCCCGGCGCACTTTGGCCAGGACATAATTGGCATTGGCTACCGCTCCCTCGGACACTTCTCTCAGTCCGTCCGCGCCATTGGCCAGAATATAGGCATAGGCCCGGACCAAAACAGCAAAAGAACCGGTAAAAGCGCGCACTTTGCCGATAGATTTTGGCCTGTCATAGTTCAGACTGAATTTATCAGCTTGTTTTTCGACTATCGGTTTCGGCAGATAGGGTGCCAGGAAAGACTTGCAGCCTACAGGTCCTGCGCCGGGACCGCCTCCGCCATGCGGTGTCGAGAATGTCTTGTGTAAATTCAGATGCACCAGGTCAAAGCCCATATCGCCGGGGCGGGTCTGCATTAAGATAGCATTGGCATTAGCGCCGTCATAATATACCAGACCGCCACAATCATGAACTAATTTCGTTATCTCGAGCACTTCAGTCTCAAATAGGCCCAGAGTATTGGGATTGGTCAGCATCAAACCGGCCACTTCATCAGACATCAGCTCACGCAGAGCATTGAGATCCACTAGACCTTCGTCCGTCGAGGCAACTTCGCGCACCTGATAGCCGACCATAGCCGCTGACGCCGGATTGGTGCCATGTGCCGAATCGGGCACAAGAATGATTTTGCGTTTGCTATCTCCTCTGTCTTCATGATAGGCCTTAATCATCAACAGCCCTGTATGTTCACCATGGGCACCTGCCGAGGGCTGGAAAGTGAAATGATCCATGCCGAGAATATCACAGAGTTTTTGCTCCAAATTATAGAGCAGCTCCAGATTCCCCTGCACTGTCTGAACCGGCTGCAGCGGATGCGTAAAAGCAAAACCGTCCAGGGCCGCCATATCTTCATTGATCTTGGGATTATATTTCATGGTGCAGGAGCCTAAAGGATAGGTTCCCGTTTCAACACCATAATTCAGACTGGAAAGATTTGTATAATGGCGAACCACGGTAACCTCATCCAGATCAGGAATATCCGGCAGATCGGTGCTGTAATTATCGCCATAGAAAGATGACAGATCAGGCCTGTCAAATTCCAGAGGAGCGATCAGACGATTAGTCTTAGTCTTCGTTGTATAATCGAAAATCAATTTCAAATCTTTTTTCATTGGCCCACCTCCTGACCGGCAATTTCAACTACGGCAGCGACTAAACGATCAAGCTGAGCCTGGGTTTTCTTCTCCGTTACTGCCAGCAGCCAGGCCTTTTCCGGCAGCACCAGACCGCCGAGAATACCATAGTTCAAAAGTTGGCGGTTCAGATCCGTCAGATCCAGATCGCCCACCGCTTGTAGAGCGAATTCCCGGAAATAGGGGGAATCATAGAGAGGTCTGAAGAGGCCGGTTGCCACCAGTCGATCATGTAGATAAATCGCTTTGGCCGCGGATTGTTCCGCTACTTCGCGCAGTCCGGATCTTCCTTGTAAGGCCAGATAGATCGTCGCTGCTGTCGCCAACAAGGCCTGATTGGAGCAGATATTGGATGTAGCTCTCTCTCTTCTGATATGCTGCTCTCTGGCTTGCAGGGTCAGCACATAGGCGCGCTTGCCTGCCGCATCAACCGTTTCACCGGCAATGCGCCCAGGCATCTGGCGCATCAATTTTTGCTTCACAGCCAGATAGCCGAGGGCCGGGCCGCCGAAACTTTGCGCTACACCAAGTGCTTGTGCTTCTCCACTGACAATATCAATACCAAGATCGCCTGGCCGCTTGAGCAGCGCCAAACTGATCGGATCGCAAGAAGCAGCGGCCAGTGCACCGACAGCATGTGCTGCCTCGGCAAATCTTGCCAGATCTTCGACTACGCCATAGAAATTGGGACTCTGGATCAGAAAGGCAGCATAGTCACCTACTGTAGGCATATCTGCGGTTTTGCCGTCCGCAGCTACCGTGCCGACTTCGACCGTAAAACCTGAAGGCAAGAGATAAGTCTTAATAGTCTCAATATATTCCGGATTCAATCCGCCTGAGATCCAGACCTTGTCACGACGCGTCGCTCTCATAGCCAGGAGCATTGCTTCCGCCGCGGCAGAAGCGCCGTCATACATTGAAGAATTAGAGACATCAAGTCCTGTCAGGCGGCAGATATAACTTTGCCATTCAAAGATCGCCCGCAAAGTCCCTTGCGAGATTTCCGCCTGATAAGGTGTATAGGCAGTCAGAAATTCCTGCCTTTGTATTAGATGAGAGACAGCAGCAGGAGCAAAGTGATCATAGATGCCCGCGCCCAGATAACAGTCATAATCCGCTGTGGAGATATTCTTAGCGGCCAGGGCACTGATTTCTCGTCTGATTTCCATCTCCGAGAGGCCATGCCGAGCCAGATGGGTAAAATCAGTCTCTGGCAAGCGGATCTCCTCGGGAATAGTCGCAAATAGATCCTCGATCTCGATCCCGACCTCAGCCAGCATCTCCGTTCTCTGTTCCCGATCGATGGGGAGATACCCTTTCATTAGTCGCTCTCCTCAACCAAGGCCTGATAAGCCTTGGCATCCATCAGTTGCTCCAGCTCTGCGGGATCATTCAACTCAATCTTGACAAACCAGCTGCCATAAGGATCCTCATTAATCAGCTCGGATTCCTCTTCCAGCTGTTCATTCCTGGCGATTATCTTGCCGGCTGCGGGGGCATAGACATCCGAAGCCATCTTGACAGATTCAACGCTTCCGATCACATCGCCAGCTTCTACTTCGGTGTCGATATCTTCAGCTTCTGCGTAAACAATATCGCCCAGCTGTTCCTGAGCAAAATCCGTAATTCCGACCACAGCCGTATTATCCTCGACTCTGACCCATTCATGATCTTCTGTGTAATAAAGATCTTTCTCTACTTTAGTCATTTTAACCTCCAATTTAATAATTTAGCGCCTTGCGCCGGACAGCAAATTCTATTCGGACAGGAATTTGTCCACTACCTTGAACGGAACCTGCTTGCCCCTGATTTCTACTATAAGCTCCGGTCCCAGGACCAGATTATCTATAACTAAGGCATTGGCAATCCCTCTGCCCAAAGTCGGCGAGAAACCGCCGGATGTTATATAACCCACTTCCAGATCGGCTTGAAAAACCGGATAGCCGTCCCGGGGAATCTGCTTGCCCGGATTGATAAGTCTGACCAACTTCCGCGTCTTTTGCATTTTGTCGCCTTGAAATTCGCGATCAAAGTTGACAAAGAAATCTAAGCCGGCATCCAGCGGATTGATCGTCTCCGACATTTCATGTCCGTACAGAGGCAGGCAGGCCTCAAATCTTAAAGCGTCACGGGCTCCCAAACCGCAGGGTGCGCAACCGGCACTGACCAAAGCATCCCACAGTTCCCAAATAACTGTGTTCTGTCCATAGATCTCAAAACCGTCTTCACCTGTATAGCCGGTCCGTGAAATGATCGTATCAGGCTCATGCTGTCCACGGTCCGGCAGCAGGCAGCGGAAACGCTTGAGCCCGCTTATCGCCTCTGCGGTCTCAGCATCCGACTGCAGTATTTCCGAGACTGTTTGCATATAGTTTTTGCTCTCAGGACCCTGAATGGCAATCTGCGCATAACGATCTGAGTGATCCTCAATCATTACGGCATCAGCTGACAGGTTATTTTCTGCCCTGAAGAGATTAAGGCTGTCAGCCAGATGCAACAGATCCTTGTCTTTATTGGCAGCATTTACGACTAGCAGATAGCAGCCATCGGCCGGGTAAACCAGCAGATCATCGACAACGCCTCCGTCGTTATAACACATGATGGCATAAGTAATCTGATCCGGCGCCTTGCCTGTCACACGTCTGGTCAAGAGCCAATCCAGGAAACTCCCTGCCTGATCGCCGGTCACCAATATTTCGCCCATATGGGAGACATCAAAAATGCCGCACTTCTTGCGGACAGCTGCGGTTTCGGGGACAATGCCCTCATACTGGACCGGCATCTCCCAGCCGGCGTAATCGACCATTTTGGCTCCCAGTTTTTTATGTCTGTCATTGAGTGGAGTTTTCTTCATATCTTTACCGTCCTCTTCCGAAAATAATATCAAAGTACCTAAGGAAATTTCAGTCATACTGACTAAATAAAATATGCTTCAATTCTAGCATGTTTGAAAACCCTACTCCAGCTTATACTTGAAGCTGCCAGTTTTTGTAACACGCTTAACCATACGCCCCTGCATTCGAGCCCAAGTAAGTATATAATATGCTGGATATGAATTAGAGCTGGGAGGCTTTTATGCTTGACCTAAAGGAACATTTACGACATGTGCCCGACTTCCCAAAAGAGGGCATCGACTTTATTGACATTACCACCATCCTGAAAGATCCCGAATTATTCGGCGAAGCCATAAGACAAATGCTGGCTGCAGTAGCGGATTTGGATTTCAATCTGATTGTCGGAATTGAATCACGCGGTTTCATCATGGGGGCACCTTTGGCCTGTGCCGCCGGAGTCGGCTTCGTACCCGTACGCAAGGCAGGCAAGCTGCCGGCCGCAACGGTTTCCGTCACTTATGATTTGGAATATGGCTCCGATACCTTGGAAATACACCGGGATGCGATTACCCCGGGGGCTAAAGTCCTGATCGTTGACGATCTCTTGGCTACCGGTGGAACGGCTAAAGCCAATATAGAATTGGTAGAAAAGCTGGGCGGCGAAGTAGTCGGCCTACTGTTCTTTATCGAATTAGATTTTCTACAAGGCCGGGAGGAATTGCGTGATTATCCTCTTTTCACTATCGTAACAATTTAATCTACTCCGGTCACAATGACCATAAGGCTGCCGGATTCCAGCTCAAGACTAAAATCGACCTGGTGAGGACTGAGTCCGCGGTTACTCAGACCGAGGCTGGTGCCTCGTGGTAAAGAATAGTTCTCTACCGGGAATTGTGCTGACTGATAAGTGATGCCGGTAACCAAATCACTAAGAGCTATGCTGGAAAACAGCCATTTCTGTTCAGGTATGGGCTTTTCCGGCCACAGGATCCGTACTCTATCCCTGCCGAACAGAGGTACAAGCAGACTGATCCCGTCGCTTAAGAGCACCGGGATGCCTCTTTCCGTCAGCACTCTGGCCAGGCCGAGATTCGCCAGCAGATGATCCGGTCTGGAACCGGTACAACCCAGAAAAAGCAGTTCCAAATCATTCCTGAGCCAGCTTTTTGTCCATAACTCTCCGGCAATCAAGGAGAGCTCGATCGTCGTATCCGTTGCCGCAACTGATTCCTTTCCCTCACACCCTGCCCTATCAGATAGCAGCAAATAGGCAGCCAACTCAGAATCAGCTTCATCTTTAGCCTCAGCAAACTGATAAAGCGGGATCTTTCTTTCCTTTAACCATAGTAGATCATCTGCAGCTATCGAGTCGAAATCTCCTACCGCTATATCCGGCTCTAATTGCCACAGCCTGGCATGTGCCGCACCACTGTCGGCAACAGCTAATAGATCACAGCTGGCAAGTAAGGCAGCGCTTTCTGCTGTATCATACAGATCGCCACCTAGCAAAATGCCAGCACGGTAGGGTTTTCTTTTCTCCCAGGGCAGTGTGATCAAAGACCCCACCTCAGATTGTGGCCAGAGTGTCCGCATAAGCCGACTGCGCAGATTGCCTAATTTCAGCTGCGGCCAGTGCCGGATCATCGGCTCCGAATATAGCATTGCCGGCCACCAATAGATTGGCTCCGGCTTTGACCATTTGCGCCGCAGTTCTTTTATTGATGCCGCCGTCCACTTGGATATGGAAAGACAGGCCTCTGTCCAAACCGATTTGTCTCAGGCTCTGAACCTTGTCTAACATCTGACTAATAAAACTCTGCCCGCCAAAGCCGGGATTGACAGACATGACAAGCACCAGATCAACAAAAGGCAAGATCTCTGTCAGATCTGTCAGAGGTGTTCCCGGATTAATCGCCACCCCGGGCGTGCAGCCCAGGTCACGAATTTGAGTCGCCAGACGCTGACTATGTACCGTACTTTCAATATGGAAAACCAAACTGTCGGCTCCTGCTTTAGCAAAAGGCTCCAGCCAAGCCTCCGGCTGATCGACCATCAGGTGAACATCAAGCAGTAAATTCGTGGCTTGGCGTATTCTGGCCAGGACGGGCGGACCGAATGTGAGATTAGGAACAAAATGTCCGTCCATGATATCGCAATGCAGTATCTCGGCCTGATCTTTGATCAGTTCGATTTCTTCAGCGATACGGGCAAAGTCACAAGACAGCAGAGAAGGACATATTAATGGTCTGCCGGCAGTTTCATGAAAAAGAGGCAGCATGACAATTCAACTCCCTTGTTCAATATTCCTGAGCCGCGATAATTTCAGCTCTCAGTTCCAGATAACGCTCATATCTTCCCGGGGGCATTGTTTGAGCCGAAACGGCACAGCCCAGCTCTCCGGTATGGGCACAACTGGCAAAGCGACATTGCTGACTGAGCTGTTTAATCTCAGCATATCCGTCAGCCAGCTCGTCCGGATCTATGCCCGCAACAGCAAGGCTGACTTGGCTAAAACCGGGGGTGTCAGCGAGATAACCGCCGGCCTTAAGCGGAAAGAGCTCGGTATGGCGTGTCGTATGTCGCCCCCGGCCAATTTTATCGGAAAGTTCACCGGTTTCCATCAGCTCTGTACCGAAAAGACGGTTGAGCAGTGTCGATTTGCCGGTGCCTGACTGGCCGGCAAAAGAAACTACCCGACCTCGAATCAAAGTTCGGAGCTCTTCTATCGCGGAACCGTCATCATCAAAACCGGTCTCAAACAGCAATACCCCAGCTTCCTTATATTCACTCCTGATCTGCCGAGCTACCGTTTTACTCTTTTTTTGATCCATTTTATTGATGATCAAGGCCACTTCAATGTCATGTGCATAAGACATGACAATCAGGCGATCGACCATCATGAGATCCGGCCGCGGTCGGGAAGCAGCAACAGTAATCAAAACAAGATCCAAATTAGCCACCGCCGGCCTGGTTAAAAAGCTCTTGCGCGGCAGAATCTCCTCAATGATATAAGGTATATCCGGATCTTCACTGGGACCATAGACAACCTTATCGCCGGGGAGAGGCCTTGTTTCAGCTAGCCTCAGTATGCCGCGCAGCATGGCCAGATCCTGGAAATTATTAGAATGACTGTGCAGAAGATAGTGTCCCCCGATTCCACGCAGGATGGTAGCAGTAGGCTGAGCTTGATCTACAGCAGTCATGGGCTTAAGTATTTAATCCCTCCTCCGCTGCCCGCATCAGAAGTCGTTACCCCTTTTGTCTCAGGTTCAGTCTCAGGTTCAGTCTCAGGTTCGGGTTCAGTCTCAACTGGAACCGGTGTCGGCGTCGGTGTCGGTTCCGGGGTTGGTGTAGGCGTAGGAGTAGGAGTAGGATTCAAGAACTGATCATAATCCAATTTGGTGCCAATCACCATTTCGATAGTATCGCCACTAAAGCTCTGGCCGGCGGCAATACTCTGCTGTAAGATATAAATCTGGTTCCACTGGTTCTCATCACGAGTATCCAAAGCATTCGCCTCTGGAGAACCAATGCTGGTTGTCAAAATTTTCTTGATCCCGACCTGGCTCAGCAAACTATATGCCTGCGTCATATTCTTCCCCACCAGCTGTGGCATGATCTGAACAGCAGGCGGCGGCTGAGTTGGATTGAAATAGGAATTATAATCTTCTTTGGTGCCAACTAAGACTGATACCTGGCTGCCGCTTTCTACAATTTGTCTCGCAGCGGGAGTCTGGGTAATAACCACTTTCTTAGCATCAGGGATATTGCGCCCCCCTACCGTACTCTGACCACCCAAGATCAAATTGGAATCTTCCAGCATTTGAATCGCCTGTTCCAGACTCTGATTGGTAATGTCAGGAACTTCGACAACCGCGGAACCGGAACTGTAAATTATTGTTATTGTCGTATCGGGCGTCTGGAGACTGTTGGCCTGGGGTATAGTCCGAATAACTTTATCACGTTCTACTGTTTCTGATGCCTCTTGGCGGAAACGGACATCGGCAAATCCCGCACCCCGGATCATTTCTTCTGCCGCCAGGCGCGATTGCCCGGCTACATCAGGCACTTCAAGGCTGCCCTGACCGATTGAGACATAGAGATTGAGAATGGTACTTTGGGGATTGATCTTGACTGTCCCATCTGATTCCGGATCTTGCTTGAGGATAATTCCTTGATTAACCGAATCATCCTCAACTGTGTGGATTTCAATTTCCAGATCTTGTTGTCTCAATTCTTCCAGCTCGGGCATCGCTTCTTCATAATCACGGCCCACGAAATTCGGCAGTGTAATTTCCAGATTCTCCGGCTGATCCGGCTTATTATTAAATCTCTGCACCAACCAGATCACCAAAATGGCGACCAGAATCATGGTAACTGCGACAATACCTATGACCATCGCCGTATCACGATAACGAGATGTGCGTCTCTTATTATAAGTATGCTCAATCTCGCGTAATTTGTTGTAATTAGCCTGTTGTCTCTGGAGGCCGATAGCGGAAGTGGAACCCTCCCAGGCAGCCGTCTTGGGAATAACTCCATAGACACCGTTGGGATCAATCATAAAGGCATCCAGTTCATCAACAAACTCGCGAGCGGACTGATAACGTCCGTCCGGATTTTTTTGCATGGCTTTATTGACGATTGCATCTAAAGCAGGAGGCAGACTGCGCACATGCGTAGAAGGCAAAGCCGGTGTCTCCTGCAAATGCTTAATTGCCACAGCTACTGAGGATTCGCCGTCAAAAGGCAGCTGGCCGGTCAGCATTTCATAAAATACAACACCCAGTGAATAGAGATCGGATCGGGTGGTAATGGCCCCGCCTCTGGCTTGTTCCGGCGAGAAATAGTGCACGGAACCAAGCACCATTCCGCCTGTCAAGGTAATGGTATTGGCACTTGAGGTGCGTGCTATGCCGAAGTCTGTGACTTTGGCCACCATATTCGGTGTAATCAGAATATTCTGCGGTTTAATATCGCGGTGGATAACACCACGCTGATGCGCATGCTCCAATGCTAAGCCTATCTGAATCATCAACGGTGTAGCCAGTCTATAATCCAGATACCCGTGTTCTTGGATCAGCTCCTTAAGGGTACGACCCTCAACATATTCCTGCACAATATATCTGGTTTTGCCGTCCTGACCATAATCCAGAACACTGACAATATTGGGATTGTCCAGACTGGCAGCCGCCCTGGCTTCAGTAGCAAAGCGCTTGATAAATTCGGGATCTTCTGTAAGCTCATCATGCATCAGCTTCAGGGCTACATAATCGCCCAGGTCAAGGTCTTGAGCCAGATAAACAGAGGCCATTCCTCCTTGACCCAGACTGCGCACAATGCGATAGCGCCCACCGATCATAGAACCCGGGGCCAGTTGATAATTACTCTTGCGCATTTGACTCTCCTATGCCTCTGAACACTAAGATTACGGTGACATCATCACTGCCTCCGGAAGCATGGGCAATATCCACCAGCTTTTCGGCCGCTTCCCTGGCAGTAAGCGAATTTTTAATCACCCACATTATATCCTCATCGGGAACATAACCGTGCAAACCGTCACTGCAAATAAGATAGCGGTCATGATGCCCCAGCTCATGTGAAGTTACATCCGGCCTGACATAATCCGGTGCTCCCAGAGCCTGGGTTAGAATATGGCGCCGGGCATGAAAGCGTGCTTCTTGCGGTTCGATCTCGCCCAGATCAAGCATCTCCTGCACCAAAGTGTGGTCTCTGGTCAATTGTTCCAGCTGTCCCGAACGGAACACATAACATCTGCTATCACCAATCTGACAGAGATACAGCACGCCCGGATAAAATACAGCACAGGTCAGAGTCGTGCCCATTCCACTGTTATTCTTGCTTTCCAGTGACTTTTTATAGATATCGATATTAATTGTCTGGATCGTATCTTCAAGCACCTGCATAACAGTAGCGTTATCATCTCGTTCAGGTAACAGCGGCAATAGAAGTTCTCTGATCCCATCAACTGCTGTCTTGCTGGCCAGTTCTCCGTTCAAATGGCCGCCCATGCCGTCAGCTACTGCCAAAATAACCGGGAAAGTCTTTTCCCGACTGACAATGACGAAATTATCTTCATTGACTTTCCGGTTAGGACCCTTGCGGCTCATAGCTGCATAATGCAGATTTTCCAGCATTTTCGTGACTTCTCCTTAATTGGCCGCAGGCGGCGGCAATATCTGTTCCTAACTCCCGCCTCAGTGTGACCTTAATCTTGTTCTCTTCCAGGACTTGCTTAAAGCTCATTCTACCGGCCCTAGAAGTCGGACGATAATCAAGACCAGGAACCGCATTGGCAGCGATTAAATTCACATGACACAATTTACCTTGCAGTGCCGCTGCCAGTTCCAATGCCTGATCCTTACTGTCATTTATACCGGCAAATAATGCATATTCATATGTAATGCGCCTACCGCTCTGACGGGCATATCTCTCACCGGCGTCAATCAGTTTCGTAAAAGGATATTTCTCAGCCGTCGGCATTAAGTTCTTGCGCAGGGACTGATTAGGAGCATGTAACGAAACCGAAAGCGTTATGGGCAAATTTTCATCTATGAATTTTATCATTTTATCTATAATGCCGCAAGTTGACACGGTTACACGGCGCAGGCTGATCTGCAGACCTTGAGGATCCCGCAGGCGTTTGAGAAATTCAACTAAGTTGTGATAATTATCAAACGGTTCGCCAATACCCATAATAGTGACATGGCTGACCTTGTTGCCACATAATCTATTAATCAGGGCAACTTGAGCCAGCATCTCGCCGGCCGTCAGATTCCTGACTAAGCCCAGACCGCCGGAAGCACAAAATTTACATTGCATACGGCATCCAACCTGGGATGAGATACAGACTGCATTTCCATATCTGTACTGCATCAAGACTGCTTCGATCATATTGCCATCACGCAGGGACAAGAGATATTTGACTGTGTCGTCAAGCTTAGACTTAATCTTGGCTTTAATTTCCAGGGGAATTGGCTCAAAATCAGCACTCAATCGGGAACGGATTTCCTTACTAAGATTGGAAAACTGTGCAAATTCCGTCAGACCTTTCTTTTGCCAAGCAAAAATCTGTTCTGCTCGATATGACTCCAGATCATGAAGATCACACCAGGCGCGAATATCTGGCAAAGTCAGATCATAAAAATTTCGCTTAGGTTGACTGGCGCTGATCATTTTACTAGCCTAGGGGGGTCCCGGTAACATAATTGTGAGCACATTCGCAGCAAGGCATGACTTTACCCCCTGCCGGCTGAATAATCTCTAAATCGATCAGACCGCTGCCGGCAGCAACTGTAATTGTCTTACCACAGTTGACAATAGTTCCGGCTGCAGCAAAAGATTGAGCGGAATCATCTGCCAGCCTGGCAGAAATAATCTTGATTCTTTTGCCATTGCAAAAAGTATAGGCGCCGGGCCAGGGCTGCGTTCCCCGGATCAGATTATAAATTTGGCCAGCCGATTGGGACCAGTCGACTTTTCCGCTTTCACGGGTCAGCATTCCGGCAAAAGTTGCCTTGCTATGATCTTGTTCTCGGCTTTCTACTGCACCCTGTAAATAGGCAGGCATTATATCCAGAATCATGTCGGCGCCTACTGCTGCCAGTTCAGACATCAACTCACCTGCTGTAGTATCTTTTGCGATCGGATAATCACGCTGTGCCAGGATTGGCCCGCTATCCATCCCCGCTGACATCTCAATCACAGTTACACCCGTCATACTCTCGCCGGCAATGATAGCAGCCTGTACCGGCGCTGCTCCACGATACAGGGGTAACAGAGACGGATGAATATTCAGACAGCCCAGAGTAGGGATATCCAATAATGCCTGAGGCAGTATCTGTCCATATGAGGCCGTAAGTATCAAATCAGGAGCAAAGCCTCTGAGCCGACAGAGAAAATCCTCATCTTTGACTCGCTCCGGCTGCCAGCAGGGTATTTTCTGCTCCAAAGCCCAGAGTTTGACCGGCGGCGCAGTAAGTTCACGGCGTCTTCCCTGAGGCCTGTCCGGCTGGGTCACGATCAGATCCGGTTTCAGACCTCCGGCTTTTAGGCACTCCAAGACGACGACGGAAAATTCCGGCGTACCGAAAAAAACCAGACTCTGTTTTTTATTCTGCATCAGAAATATATCCTCGTCTATGTCCTGTCTAGGTGTTTGAAGAGATTATCACTGTTATCTATATTGGGTCAGCAACTATATCTTCGGAGCTGCTACCTGCCTCAACCAAAGGTGAAATAGCTTTATCACGGTATAAAATGCCATCCAAGTGATCAATTTCATGGCAGACGCAGACGGCGGCCAATCCGGTCATTTCCAGCCTGAAAGTATTTCCTGCCAGATCTTCCGCTTCCATAATAACCCGCTGCGGACGCTCAACATTGCCGACCAGGCCGGGCAGCGACAGACAGCCTTCCTCACCGACAACAGCTCCCTCCTGCTCAATAATTCGAGGGTTGATGGCTACAATATCTTCCGCCTCGTCCAGACCCAGATTCATCACAAAAACTCGGCGCAACACACCTACCTGCGGTGCTGCCAGACCCACGCCGCTATTGGCTCTCATGGTCTCTTGCATGTCAGCCACAAGTGTCTTTAGGCGCTCATTCCATTTAGTGACCGGGCGCGACTTTTTTCTGAGGATAGGATCACCTTCAATTAGAATATTTCGTAAGGCCATAGAACTCTCCCTTCTTAGATCACAATTATAACATGCCGCGCCTAGAGCATCGAATAGGGATTAATATCGAGAATGGTTGCGACGCCGGGCTTTTTACGGAAATCATCAGCCGTCCTGAGGAGTAAAGTTATGGCTTCTTTAGATGGCGACTTGGCGATTAGTCGGAAACGGTAACGTCCCCTGAGGCGAGACAGCGGTGCTCTTTGGCCGGGCAATAGCTCTAAGGAGGCAAAGCTGCCCGGATAGCGAGCAATCCGGCGACAGAGATAATCATAGAGATTGTTAAGCTGCTCTTTCACCGCAGCCTCACTGCGTCCGGAGAGAATAATCAGACCCAAATGCCCAAAGGGAGGGTAGCCCGCTCTGCTCCTGAAAGCCAGCTCATGATCAAAAAAGTTTTCATAATCCTGTCCGGCGGCCGCCCGGATAATTTGGTCGTCCGGTTGAGCCGTCTGAATTATAACCTGTCCCGGCAGATCACCTCTACCTGCTCTGCCGGCAGCTTGTGTCAAAAGTTGGAAAGTATGTTCACCTGCCCTGTAATTGCTCTGAGCCAGCATCTGATCCGCTGACAGAATGCCAACCAGAGTTACATTATGAAAATCATGCCCTTTGGCTATCATCTGAGTCCCAATCAGGCAATCATATTCATGCCTGGCAAAGGCGGATAGAATTTCCTGATGAGAATAGCGACCGCTGGTGGTATCGAGATCCATTCTAATGGCGCTGGCTGCCGGGAATAATTCCCGGAACAGTGTTTCAGCCTGTTGCGTTCCTGCGCCAATGGTGTCCAAATCGGTGCCATGACATTCCGCACAGAATTCAGGCAGGGGAAAAATCTTGCCGCAGTAATGACAAATCAGATGCTCTTTGCCACTCTGCCAGGGATTTTTATGAGTAGTCAAGGCGATATCACAGTTAGGACACTCGACACTGGCACCGCAGTCGCAACAATAAACAGAATTGGCAAAGCCCCGCCTGTTAATTAGAAGCATGGCCTGTTCGGATCGCTCAAAGGTCTCTTGCAGTGCTCTGATCAAAGGTCGGCTGAACAGATGTTTGTGACCGGCTGCTCTTTCTGCTCTCAGGTCAACAATGCCGACTTGGGCCATTCCGGCCTCACCAACTCGCTTCGACAGTAGCAGCCTGGTACTGCGCCCCTCTCTGACCCGATAACTGGTTTCGACCGCGGGTGTAGCAGAACCCAGCACCAGCACCGCTCCGACCAGTAATGATCGGATTCTAGCCATATCCAGCGCCTGGTAACGAGGCATTGTCTCCGATTTATAGCTCTGATCTTGCTCTTCATCGACAACGATAAGCCCTAAATTAGTCAAAGGGGCAAAGATAGCTGATCTAGCTCCCACAACGATCTTTTTCTCACCGGACAGGATTCGTTGCCAAGTTTCATATCGTTCCGCCGGTGTCAGCCGACTGTGCAGGATGGCCGCCTTCTGATCAAAGCGGGCGGAAACCCGCGCTACCATAAGTGGCGTCAGTGCGATCTCGGGAACTAAAATAAGCACGGTTTTACCCTGCTTCAGCACCCTCTCCGCTGCCTGCAGATAGACCTCGGTTTTGCCGGAACCTGTTACTCCCTGCAAAAGGAACTCCTGCAGTTGCCCCGGTTGTACCGCAGTCAGGGCAGCGCTAATACTATCCACTGCATCGACTTGTTCTTCAGTGAGCACAATTTCCTGCTCATTTAATTCAAGTTCCGGGGCGGCGGAAAGTTCGCGCCGGGTAATCTGTGAGAAGAAAGTCAGGATACCTTTTTTTTGCAGATAATTGAGTACGCTATAGCTCACCTGGCAGGCCTGTTCGATCTCCGAGAGGGCAGCAGATTCCTGTACCAGCAAGAACTCTGCCACCCGCACATGGCCCAAGCTTCTGAACTCATCCTCTGCCAGCATCTCCACCACACAGTCCGGATCAGTCAGACGAGCCGCCAGCTCCTTTTTATCGCCAACGGTTGTTACAACATACGGCACCATAGTTCTAATCGCCCTGCCTCGCGAACAGAAATATCTGCGCCGCATTTCCCGGGCCAGCTCCAGCAGTTCCGGTGTCACCAGCGGTCTCGGATTGACCAGCCCGCTGATACTGCGCAGTTCAGTTTCGCCGAGATCTGCCGGCGGCTTGGCAACAATACGGTAGACATAGCCTCTGACCGGCTGTTTTCGTCTGGCAAAGGGGACTTCAACCAGACAACCGGGCTTGATCTGATCAGCCAGAGCAGGTGGAATCAGATATGTCCAGTCCCGGTCAAATTGCCGGGTTGCTTCTTCAAGCCAAACCTCAGCATACATAGTTTATGCCTCCAGCAACGAAAATAAGTCGATCTGATCACTTTCCGGCAAGTCATCAATAGCCCCCGCTTCCTGTAAGGCGGCAATCACGGCCGGCCCCACGCCGGCACGTCTGGCCAGATCTTCCTGGGTTTGAAACGGTGCCTCCGAGCCTGCCTGTACTATTTGCTCAGCCTGCGCTGCAGAAACCCCGGGTATGGCAGCAAGAGGTGGTCTTATCAGCCCTGGCTTCGGAGCATAAAACTCATTTGCCCGCGATTCTTCGATAGTAATCGGCAGGAAATCAATCCCCCGCTGCTGCATTTCTTCGACCAATTCAAGAATATAATAAATGCGCTGCTCTCTGGCATCCATACGCTTGCCCGCTCCCAGCTCTCTTCTGATTCTGCGCACTTCATGCTGCGGTTGACACATAAAACTACTGTCGAACTCATTGGCGCGAACCGTGAAGTATGCACAGTAATAGGCTTCCGGTCGGTGCACCTTGAACCAGGCAATCCTCAGACTGGAGATCGTGTAGGCAACGGCATGCGCCTTCGGAAACATATATTGTATTTTCTGGCAGCTTTCGATATACCATTCCGGTATATCATGAGCGCGCATCTCCGCTTCATGCTCGGGCTGAAGCCCCCTGCCCTTGCGCACTCTTTCCATTATATCGAAGGCGGTCTTATTGGGTACGCCGGCATAGATGAGCCGAGTCATGATATCGTCGCGACAGCCGATCACATCGTTGATAGTGCAGATACCTTCGCTGATCAGATCCTGAGCATTGCCGGCCCAGACACCTCTGCCGTGGGAGAGCCCGGAAATCTGCACCAGATCATGGTAGCGGAGCGGCTTGGTCTCGGCAATCATCCGGCGAGCAGCAAAAGTTCCCATCTCCGGAATGCCAATCACACCGGAGCCGATGCTCGATTCAGACTCGGCAATACCTAGTACTTCGGTGCTCTGGAACAAAGACATCACATCCGGATCAGGAATGGGCACACTGGTCACATCAATGCCCGTAATATCGCCCAGCATTTTGAGCATAGAGGGATCATCATGTCCTAATATATCCAGCTTCAGGATCGTATCATGCATGGAATTAAAATCAAAATGTGTCGTGATCACGCCTGAATCAGCTTTATCCGCCGGGAACTGAATCGGTGTAAAATCATAGATCTCACGTTCACGAGGCACGATCACAATTCCGCCCGGATGCTGGCCGGTCGTGCGCTTGACACCGCTGATGCCCGCTGCCAATCGTCTGATTTCCGCTTGCCTTATCGGCTGCTCATGTTGTTCATGGTAATTGTGCACCATGGCATTGGAATTTTTCTCCGCATAGCTGGAAATCGTGCCGGCCCGGAAAGTATATTGACTGCCAAACATCTCTTCAATAAATTGATGTGCTCTACTCTGATATTCGCCGGAGAAATTGAGATCAATATCGGGTTGTTTGTTGCCCTCAAAGCCCAGAAAAGTTTCAAAGGGGATGTCCTGGCCCTCTTTGATCATCTGCACTTCGCATTGAGGACATGCCTTGGCCGGCAGATCGTAACCGGATCCGTATTCACCGCTGACATCAAATATGGTGTAGTGGCAATCCGGGCAGACATAATGAGGCGGCAAAGGATTGACTTCCGTAATACCACAGAGTGTGGCCACAAAAGACGAGCCCACCGAACCTCTGGAACCGACTATATAGCCATCGGCATTGGACTTACGAACCAATTCGCTGGTGATATAGTACATGACGGCAAAGCCATTATCACAGATAGAATTCAGTTCTTTTTTGATCCTGTTTTCGACCAATTCAGGCAATTGTCCGTTCTGACCGTAAATCGCTTGAGCCGCTGCCCAGGTGCGTTCGATCAGAATCTCCTCGGCCTGTTCAATGAGCGGCGGGAATGATCCCGCCGGGAACGGGAGTAAGCCGGCTTTAACTCTGTCTGCAATTCGGTTGGGATTGGTGATAACCGCAGCATAGGTCTCCTCCTCACCCAAATAGGAGAATTCTTCCAACATCTCTTCTGTCGTACGGAAGAACAGTTCCGCCTCATTTTCCCTTTCCGCAAAGCCCTGATCATAAATCAGAATATTGCGATAGATTTGATCTTCCTGATCCAGGTAATGTGCATCGCAGGTGGCACAGACAGGACGGCCGGCCAACTTCCCCAATTCTACAATCAGGCGGTTAATATTTTTCAGATCTTCCTGATTGCGAAGTGGATAATCGCTGTCTTCTAAGAGATATGAGGTATTTGTTAAAGGCTGAATCTCCAGATAATCATATTCCCGTGCCAAGCGTAAATAGCGTTCATCTGCGAGAGCAGCCAAAGCCCGCTCATAATCCAGCTCTGAATTCCGATACAGCTCCAAAAGGGCAAGATAGACAGCACCTCGGCTGCAAGCAGAACCCTTGATCAAGCCATTGCCGAAATATCTGAGCCAGCTTTTTCTGATGCGGGGACGATAATAAAAATCATCGAGATGGGCCAAAGACACCAGACGATATAGATTATACAGTCCCAGCTCATCCTGGGCGAGCAGGACAAAATGCGTACTGCGCAGTTTATCTTGTCGCATTTGTTCAAAGCTGCGGCGCCCGTATTTTTCGTTCAGACCAGCAATACCGGTACAGCCGGTCTTCTTGAGCAGGGCGATCAGAACCTGCCCGCAGGTTCGGGCATCCGCCTCTGCCCTGTGAGAATTCCTCAGCTCAATATCCAAGGCCGCAGCAACAGTATTCAGATTATAAGATTCCAGGCCGGGCAGTGCTCTTCTGGCCAGCAGTAAAGTATCCACCGTTGAGGGATTGAATTTTAATCTGGGATTGCTGTCTGCAGTTCTAAAACCTTCATAGCGTAAAAAAGCCAGATCAAAGAGTACATTATGACCTACGACAGGCAGATCGGCCATAAAAGATGTCAGCTGGCTTAAAACCGGCAGTGCTGTCGGCTGGTCTTGCAGCATCTCGTCCGTGATTCCGGTCAGATTGCGAATTTTGCTCTCCACAGCAATCTCCGGATTGATCAGCTGGGAAAAGACAGCTGCTTCCCGATAACTGCCATTTCCATCGGATTCATAATAAATAGCTGCCACTTCAATCAGACGGTCACGGGCAGGATCCAGACCGGTGGTTTCAACATCGATGGCAATAAAACCCTGATCCAGATCAAATTCCTCTGTTATCCAGCCAACACCCTCGCCATCTTCGATCAAATAGCCCTCCAAACCGTAGATCAGTTTTATTTTTTTACCTTTCTTGGCTAAAGTCTCTGCCGTTTCCGCCGCCTCCGGGAAGCCTTGTACTACTCCATGGTCCGTCAGAGCGATCGCGGAATGTCCGAATTCGGCGGCTCTGGTCACCAGATCCGCAACTTTGATCACACCGTCTTTAGCACTCATTTTGGAATGAGCATGAAGTTCAACTCTCTTGACAGGGGCAGCATCCGTTCGGACCTGCGGTCTGTTGAGAGGCCGGATGCCACTGACATCAACTACCGGCTCTTTGAGATAGCTGTCTTCTTTGATCCGCCCCTCCAGCTCTGCATAACCATGAGCAAAGAGATCTGCAAAAGCTCTCTCATCCGCGGGGCTGGTAAACAGGCGGCAAGTAATTGAATCCTGCTGATCGGTTATGGAGAAACGGACCAGTAGACTGCCGCTGCGGGTCACAATATTTTCCGGATCAAAAAGTTCGCCCCGGATTCTAATGCGATCCAGATCAGCTGTCAGTTCAGATAAAGCAATCAAGGGCCAAGGCTTTGAGGCAAAACTGCCCCATTGACCATCGGACCAGGATTTATATGATATCGCTGCTTCAGCAGTTGGTTTTTTCTCTTTCCTTTGTGCTTCCAGGCTGGAAATCATGTCCTCAGTCAGAACCGGTGCCGGCATTATTGAAGTCTCGGCCAGCGTATCACTCGTAACCACTTCAAGGGCAGCACAAACGGCACTGTAGTTCCAGAGAAAATTCTCCAGCCAGTCATAACCCTGACAATGGACCAGATCCTGAAAATTGGGCGGTATGGCTATTTTGACGCAATCTGAAACATATGTCAGTTTGCTGTCCTGCAACCAGGCATAGCAAAGAGCGTTTTGATTCCGGCAGTGCCTGAGAATCCACGGCATCAGCTCGGCCGCGTAGTTTTGCTTCTCCGCTTCCGAACTATCTTGAGTTAGCTTTTGCGCCACTATCACTTCCGAGATACCCAGTGCTTTTTCTAGTTTCTCTTCCAGAGCAATCAGAGCCGAAACTATGGGCAGGGCAGAAAAAAGCACAGTAATTATCAGCCTGGCCTGGGTGGGAAAAACCCGAACAGACTGGACGCAAGCTTTTATTTTCAGACTGGCATTATCTTCTGGAATATCCGGGATCAGTCTTTGTAACAAGGAGGATAAGGCGCAGTCTTTCATTGCGCCTGCTCCCCGCTTTCTTGTTCCATTTTTTCGATTTCACTAAATAAGGCATCAACTGCCTCGTCTTCACTCAGCTTGCAGATGATCTCGCCCTTTTTAAACAGAACAAATTCACCTTGCCCGCCTGCCAGACCAATATCGGCAGCTCTGGCTTCACCGGGGCCGTTGACAATACAGCCCATGACTGCCACTGTCAAAGGCGTGTTAATTTTGATCAAGCGGGTCTCGACCTCTTTGACCAATTTAAGCATATCTACCTGTGTACGCCCGCAGGTCGGACAGCTGACCAGCACTGCGCCCCTTTGCCTGAGATTAAGGGCTCGTAAAATGGCATAGCCGGCTTTGACTTCTTCACAGGGATCGGCTGTGAGTGAGACCCGGATTGTATCGCCTATGCCCTCGGCCAATAAGGTGCCAATACCGACTGCCGAACGAATCGTTCCCTCCCAGGCGGTTCCGGCTTCCGTAACACCGAGATGCAAAGGATAGTCAGTCAGCTGCGATAATAAGCGGTAGCTGCTGATGGTCAAGCCGGGGTCGGAAGCCTTGACGGAGAGGCAGATATCCTCAAATCCGGTCTCCTCCAGCCGGCGAGCTGCCGCCAGTGCAGAATGCGCCATGGCCTCAGCAGTAATGCCGCCATAATATTCGATCATTCTGCGATCCAAGGAGCCGGAATTAACGCCAACCCTGATCGGTATCCGGCGCTTTCTGGCAGCGGCGGCAATTTGGACTAGACCTTCTTGATCGCGCAAATTGCCCGGATTGATTCTGAGACCGTTAACACCATTTTTGATCGCTGCTAAAGCGAGGCGATAATCAAAATGGATATCGGCAATAATAGGCAGTATGCTAAAGCGACAGATTTCACCCAGCGCACTGGCCGCTGTCGCATCCGGCACAGCCAACCGAGTCAGTTCGCAGCCTGCCTCAGCCAGCTCCTTAATCTGCGCCAAAGTAGCGGCAATATCAGCGGTGTCCGTTGTATTCATCGATTGCACGGAGATTGGCGCCTCGCCTCCAATCATTACACCGCCCACTTGTACTTGTCTGGTTTTTTTCCTAATCATTTGTCATACTGCTTTCTAGAAACCGAAAATACGGCCCAAATCAACAAAAAGAACAAGAACCATCAAGGCGAGGACGATAAAGACGCCAAAATAACTGATGGCATTTTTGACCTTGTGCGGTAGATCCTTTCTAAAAGCACCCTCAATACCCAGAACTACCAGATGATTGCCGTCAAAGGGTGGAATCGGCAGCAGATTGGTCACACCTACCGCTACTGACAGCAAGCCCAGATACATCAGCAACTGCTGAATTTTTTCACTCAGAGGCTGTTTTTGCTTGACCACATCACCAACCATTGTCACGATTCCAATGGGGCCTGCCACACTCTCTTTTACTCCAACTTCACCTTTGAATAACATGCTCAGACCTTTGCCCGTCGCCTTGATAATGGACCAAGGATAGACGGTAGCCTGACTCAGGACGCTGCCGAAATCTTTAGTCAAAGTCAGTATCAGGCCGGGATCGCGGTAGAGATCTAATTTAGTGGGCTTGGTTTCTATAGTCATTGGCTCGCCATTGCGAATGATCTCAACTGCTACCGTACTGCCTGCCCTGTCAGCTACCAGTTCGCGGATACTTTCACTGTCACCATAGGGAATGCCTTCGACCGATAAAACCCGATCCTTCTCCTGCAGCACAGGCGAGCCTTGATTGGACTTGGGATCAACAGTCACAATCTCATATTGGTCGGCAGCAATTTCTCTGGCCGAAATACCTATCATCCATCTGGTTTCCGCGATTTCAGGAGCCATTACAATCCGTTCGACGCTGCCATCGGCCTTTTTCACTTCCAGAATCAGATCCTGATTGTCACTATGTGAAAAGAGGGCCATGGAATAATCCAGATCGGTTCGGATTCTCTCACCGTTTAAGGTCAAAAGCCTATCGCCGTCTTCAATTTCGTATTGCGCGGCCAGTGAATCTGCCGGCGGTGTGCGTAATTCGGGTTTGACCGCTCCGGTCCAAGAAAATAGCACAATGAAAACCAGGAAGGCCGTGATGAAGTTAACAATAGGTCCCATGGCAATAACCAGTGCTCTGGCCCAGCGCGGCCTATTATGAAAGAGGCCCGGGTCATCAGCAGCATAAGAGTGTTCGCCGCTCTGTCCCTCCAGAGCTTCTGCCTCACCGGCAAAACTGACTGAGGCTCCGATCGGCAGTGCCTTGATATTATATCGGGTATTATTCCTCTGCCATTCGAAAATTACAGGGCCCATAAAAAGCGAAAATTGCTCAATTTTGAACTTCAACAGGCGCCCGGTCAGATAGTGACCCAACTCGTGCAAAATCATAATAATACTGATCAGGATCAGTCCTGTCAGGATGGATAGTAATGTCATTCACTTTACTCCAATAAAGTTCTTTCTAACTTTCTAAATGATATTATATTACGGATGTCTTTGCATGATCCGTGCAATTGTATCATTATGTGCCCATTCCAGAGTAGCAAAATCTAAATTGGCAGCGGCAGGAACTTGCGCTAAGGCCTCGGCCGCAATTTGCCAAATCGCGGGGAAGGCAATTTTACCCTGTAAGAAGAGAGCTACAGCTGCCTCATTGGCAGCGTTCAAGACACAAGGCGACAGTCCTCCGGCAGCAAAGGCGGAGCGCGCCAGTTGCAGAGCCGGAAACAACTCCTCGTTCGGCGGCTCGAAAACCAATTGGTTGGCGCCTTCGGCACAAGGGTCGTAAGGGCGGTAATAATCAGCCGCCGGCCTGTCGGGCCAAGTCAGAGCCAGCCGGATCGGGAGGCGCATATCGGGAAAACCCAGCTGAGCCATGACCGAACCGTCATTGAGCTCAACCATGGAATGGACGATACTTTGGGGATGGACTACGACTTCAATCTGAGCCGGTGTGCAGGAAAAAAGATGGCAGGCTTCGATAATTTCAAGACCTTTGTTCATCATAGTAGCGGAGTCAATAGTGATCTTGGCGCCCATCTCCCAAGTCGGATGCCGCAGAGCCTGAGCCGGTGTTACAGCAGCCAGCTCTTTTTTACTGCTGTTGCGGAAAGGGCCGCCGGAAGCAGTCAGGAAAATCCGTTTGAACTGACGGCCGGGAGCAGAGCTGAGGCATTGCCAGATAGCCGAGTGCTCGCTATCTACCGGCAAGATTTTGGTCTGCCGGCGGCGGGCCAGCTCCATGACAATCTCCCCGCCCGCAACCAGTGTCTCTTTATTGGCCAGGGCAATATCCTTACCCGCTTCCAGCGCAGCAAGAACCGGTCTGAGACCAGCAAAGCCGACCACCGCTGCCAAGACAAGATCGGTCTCGGGCAGGGCGGCAGCTGTCTCCAGTCCGCTGTTGTCGGTCAAAATCTCAGGTTGATCGGAAGCTTTCAGATTGAATTTGGTACTCAAAATATCTCTAAGCTGCTCGGCAGCCCGGCTGTCGCCGACGCTCACCAAGCCGGGGCGAAACTCTAGAATTTGCTCCGCCAGCAAGGCAATATTGCTCCGGCAGGTCAAAGCACTTACAGGCAGGCCCAGCTCTCGAACAATTTCCAGCCCTTGCCTGCCGATCGAGCCGGTGGAACCTAGAATGGCAATTGTCCGTTGCAAATCAGACTCCAAAATACAGAATACCCAGCAATAAGGTCAGAGGCAAAGTGAAGAAAGCACTGTCAAATCTGTCCAGGACACCGCCATGCCCGGGCAGAATATGGCCGAAATCCTTCACGCCCACCCAGCGTTTCAGAGCCGAGGCGAACAGATCGCCCAGCTGGGAAAACAGGCCCAGCACCAGACCGAACAAAACCGCATATGCTAATAAGGTGCCGGTTTTGGGAGCAATGATATTGATACTCCTCTGGGCGAGCACTAAGGGGAGCCAGATCATCATGACGATTACCGGTCCGATGAGTCCGCCGAGTGCACCCTCCAGTGTTTTATTGGGACTGATATGCGGCAGAATCTTATGGGTTCCGACGATAGAGCCAATAAAATAAGCGGTTGTATCTGATATCCACGGCACTACAAAGGCTGTGAGCAACCAGTACCAGCCGGCGGGCAAAGTATAGAGAATAACCACTGCCGATACCAGAGGATATGAGATATAGAGAATACCCAAGACTGAGACCAGCGCCCCGCTCATAGCTTCAATTCCACGTCTAAGCAGCGGAATAATGATAACCATCGCTACCATTAACCACACCAGCAGATAAGGCAAAATAATAGCAATCCCCGGAAAACCGACAGACCAGATCAGGTATTCTTTTTTCCCGAAGCCGATCTTCAGCAGAGGCAGAAAGATGGCTATCAGCGAGCAGAGCGATACTACCCAGGGCTTATGCGGGAAACCGGCCATTCTCATGGCGGCACTGAATTCGGAGCCGCCGATTACGGCAATAATGGCAAATAAGAAGAGCGCAATCCAAGGTACCCAGAGGGCCGGGATGAGGAATGCCGCCATAACAAATATGAATATTACCGCAGTGGTCACTCTGACCCGTAGATTCTGAGGCTGCCTGCGCCTCAAAGGTACATATTGAGGCACTTCCCCCGTTTCTTGTTCTAGGGGCCTTTTCTGGCCACCGGTGTTTTGATGATCAAATTTCATTTTTCCCCCCGTTCCTCCTTCGATAAGCCGCCATAGCGGCGCTGTCGGGATGCGTAGTCATTGATGGCTGCTATGAAATGATGACGGCTGAAATCCGGCCACAAAACCTTGGCAAACCAGAATTCGCTGTAGGCGGATTGCCAGAGGAGAAAATTGGACAGTCTCAACTCACCTGAGGGCCGGATAATCAGATCCGGATCAGGGACATCGGGCAGATACAGCCTGGCAGAGATATGTTCTTCTGTCAGCTCTTCCGGCTCCAGTTCTCCCGCTTGACAATCGGTGAGAAGCTCTCTGGTTGCTTTGACAATCTCTCGTCTGCCGCCATAATTGAAAGCAATTACTAATTGCAGCGTATTGCGCTGCAGCGAGCTCGTTTCCGCTTTCCGCATCGTCTCTTGAACTGATTGTGGTAACTCGGCGATTTCACCGCAAAATCTCAATCTAACCCCCTCAGCAGCCAGTTCCTCTTCATAGCGTGCAAAGAACTCCACAAACAATTTCATCAAAGAATCTACTTCCTGTTGCGGACGTTGCCAGTTTTCAGTGGAAAAAGCAAAGACAGTCGTATAGCTGATGCCAAATTCTATGCACCACTGGCAAAATTCATGTAGATTTTCAGCTCCCGCAGAATGCCCGCTGCGACGCGGCAAGCCACGTTTTCTCGCCCAACGCCCGTTGCCGTCCATGATAACAGCCACATGGCGGGGAATATTTGCCATAGCTTCGCGGGTTAATTCTATACCACTGGCTTTGCGGCGCGGTTTAAGCAGTTTAAAAATTGCTTCCGGGAGTGCCATTGTCGTCTCCGCGACTAGATTTCCATCAGTTCTTTTTCCTTGACGGCAACGGCATCATCCACTTTATCGATAAAGCGGTCAGTCAGTTTCTGGATCTCGGTTTCCATGTTGTAATACATATCTTCCGGGATTTCTTTTTTCTTCAGTTGTGCCTTATAGTTATCTACGGCTTCACGACGAATATTGCGCACAGAAACTTTGGCATCTTCACCCATTTTGCTGACTTGACGTGTCAGATCACGGCGTCTTTCCTCCGTCAACGGTGGAAAAATTAAGCGCAGACTCTTACCGTCGTTATTGGGCGGGATGCCCAGATCTGACATCTGGATAGCACGCTCCAGATCACGCAAGGATGATGCATCCCATGGCGTAATAACTATCATGCGAGCCTCAGGCACTTGAATATTCGCTACCTGATTGATCGGAGTTTCAACCCCGTAATAATCAATGGTGATCTGATCCAGCACCTTGGGATTAGCGCGGCCGGCTCTGATGGTATTAAATTCTCCTTCCAGCACTGAAATAGTTTTCCCCATCTTTTCTTCATATGGTTTCAGCTCTTGTTTGAAGTTCATATTCTTTTCCTCCACTGGCAATCTTTGTTTATTATACCAAAGCCTGAGGCAGACAATGCCAACCCCTTGCTCAATTTAAATATTGACAAAAACTGTCCATCGGCTCTGCCCGTAGCGAACAATGCCCTCACATAAAACTTGGCATTAAGCTTAGCTGCAATCAGGAGATTACTGTCCCGATCTTTTTGCCTGCGGCAATATCTGCGATATTGATTGGATTGCCGATATCAAATACAATTACCGGCAGATTATTATCGCGGCAGAGAGCCACGGCAGTGGCATCCATTACACCCAGATTTTTAACCAGAACATCCGCATAGCTGATCTGGTCATATTTGACGGCATCGGGGAATTTAACCGGATCCTTGTCGTAAACGCCATCTACTTTTGTCGCTTTCAAGATCGCATCCGCATTGATCTCCAGACCTCTCAGAACCGCTGCGGAATCGGTTGTAAAATACGGGTTGCCTGTTCCGCCGGCAAAGACCAGCACTCTGCCTTTCTCCAAATGCCTGATTGCGCGCTTGCGAATAAAAGGCTCGCTGATCTGCTGCATTTGCACTGCGTTTTGAACCCGGTTTTCCACGCCGGCCTGATCCAGTGCATCCGCCAAAGCCAGCGCATTCATCGTGGTAGCAAGCATGCCCATATGATCTGCCGTGACCCGGTCCATATGAGTGCTGCTGCGTCCGCGCCAGAAATTGCCGCCTCCTACAACTATACCGATTCTTACACCCAGCTCATGTGTCTGTTTAATGGCCAACGACAGTTTGCTCAAAATATCGTTATCGATACCGCGACCTTGTTCACCGGCCAGTGCCTCACCGCTGATTTTCAACAAAATTGTCTGTAAACCGCCCATGCTATTTGTTCCTCCCTCTGCCAGAAGTCATCGTATAAGAAAAAGACCTGCCAAAGTGGCAGGTCCCCGGTCTATCAATTTACTTCAGCTGCATTGCTACTTCTGCAGCAAAGTCATTGCTCTTTTTTTCCAGGCCCTCTCCCCGCTCATAGCGCAGGAAACGGCTCACTGCGATCGTATCGCCCAGCTCTTTGGCGACCTTGTCAATAGCCTGGCGCACGGTGAGATCCTCGTCCAATACATAGCTCTGATCGAGCAGACAGAAATCGGTATAGTATCTCTTGAGCTTACCGTTCACGATATTCTCAATGATCTTCTCCGGCTTGCCCTCCTGGCGAGCAGCAGCACGGGCGACCTCGCGTTCATTCTCCAGCACCTCCTCAGGTACTGCATCGGCATTCAGATACAGTGGATTCATAGCCGCAATCTGCATAGACAGATTGCGGGCCAAATTGCGCAGCTCTTCACTTTGTGCCGTGGCTTCCGTGCCTGTGACTAATTCGACCATTACACCGACACGACCGCCGCCATGAATATAGATATCGATATAGCCGGGCTCAGTCAGAGCATAGCGCATGGCGCGACGGAATGTGATATTTTCTCTAATCGCAGCAATTTCTTCTTTAATTGCCAGTTCAACGGTAATATCCGGATTAGCGATATAGGGTGAGGCGGAAAGCTTTTCCATATTTGCCACATCATCTTCTGTCAGTTCAGTCTGCAGTGCCTGCTCAGCAATATTGTCGACCAGAGCCTGGAATTTTTCATTCTTAACAGCAAAGTCAGTTTCAATATTGACTTCAACCATGGCACCGGTTTTGCCATCTTCAGCAAGCTTACCTTGAACCATGCCTTCGGTAGCAGCACGTCCCGCTTTCTTTTCGGCGGTCGCCATGCCATGCTCGCGCAGCCAGTTTATTGCTTTATCGAAATCGCCGTCCGTGGCCTGCAGAGCTTTTTTGCAGTCCATCATACCGGCACCGGTTAGTTCTCTAAGTTCTTTGACCATCGCAGCGGTTATTTTAGCCATGTTTTTCTCCTTTTTATTTCCTTGCTAATTTCCCATTATTGCCAGGACAAAAGCGATATTAATGAAATGCTTCTGCCCTATTCTTCATCAAAGTCGTCGGCAAAATCCATTGCCGCATCCAGTTCAGCCTCCGCACCAAAAGCTGATTTTTCACCTTCAGCTTCGTCTGCAGCTTCCTCATCACCAGCCGCCTCATCAGTCATCTGCTCCCCTTGGCGCCCTTCTAATACTGCATCCGCCATAATGCTGGTAATGAGCTTGATCGCTCTGATAGCATCATCATTGCCCGGGATAACAAAGTCCACTTCCGTCGGATCACAGTTGGTATCGACAATGGCAATGATCGGAATGCCCAGGCGGCGCGCCTCGGCTACTGCAATATGTTCTTTCTTGGGATCGACCACATATACGACCTGCGGCAGACCAGGCATATCGATAATGCCGCCCAGATTGCGGTTGAGCTTTTCCTGCTCGTTCATCAGAGCCGCAACTTCCTTCTTAGGCAAAACTTCAAAAGTCCCATCCTCTTCCATTTTCTGCAGCTCTTTGAGTCTCTGAATACTCTTGGCGATTGTTCTGTAATTGGTCAGAGTCCCACCCAGCCAGCGATTATTGACATAGTACATGCCACAGCGCTGCGCCTCTTCACGAATAGAGTCCTGCGCCTGTTTCTTTGTCCCTACAAAGAGAATGCTACCTCCGCGCTCAGATACACTGCGCACAAATTCATAGGCCAACTCAATCTGTTTCACCGTCTGCTGCAGATCGATAATATAAATACCGTTGCGCTCGGTAAAAATATAGGGCGCCATTTTGGGATTCCAACGGCGGGTCTGATGTCCGAAGTGAACTCCGCCCTCGAGCAATTGTTTCATGGTTACGACAGCCATAAAATACCTCCTGTTTTTTCCTCCACGGACTCTAACCAATATTGCCTGCAACAGGATTAGTCCGTGTGCGTAATAACCTGGAAAATAATAACATATTATCTGCCGCACCGCAACAAAACCGAAAATTAATGGGAGTGCAAGCGGTATAGTATAATTTGTATATAAAGTAAAAGCGGCCGGCAGCATGGAAGCCGGCAGATAATTCAAAAGGTGGCTGTTCCTACTCAATCTTAGAGGAGAGAACGGCTGCAGATGAGGAGGAGGAAATGGCTGTAGATAAGACTCTGATACCATCACCCGAGGTCATAAAGCGTCTGGCAGATACGATGTCGGACTATCGCACAGGTTTTATAAATGATCTCTGTGAGCTGATCAAGGTACCCAGTGTAATGGGCGCAGCGGAGCCGGGTGCTCCTTATGGCAAGGAGCCGCTGCGGGCGCTGGAAGTGTTCCTGGAGCAAGGAAAACGACTGGGTTTTAAGGCTGTCAATGTCGACAATTACGCCGGTTATCTGGAAATGGGCAGCGGTGAGGAGATGGTTGCTGCTCTATGTCATCTTGATGTGGTACCTGCCGGTGCGGGTTGGGATCGTGATCCCTTTACTCCTGTGGTGGAAGATGGCTTTATCTATGGGCGCGGCGCCAGCGATGATAAGGGGCCGGCAGTTTCAGTCATGTATGCCATGCGTGCCCTGGCAGATGATCCCGATTTCCGGCCGAACAAGCGTATCCGCCTGATTGTCGGCACTAATGAGGAAAACGGCAGTCATTGCATGGAATACTATACCGCCAAGGAAGAGATTCCGGTCAGCGGCTTTACTGCCGATGCCGATTTCCCTGCCGTCTATGCCGAAAAGGGTATCTCGCGGCCGGAGTTCATCTGGCAGCGCCAGGGTCAAGAGCAAATCCTTAGTGCCCAAGGTGGTGAGGCGGTCAATATGGTGCCCGCTGATTGCACTGTTACCTATAAAGGAGAGAATGGAGAAATTAAAGAGCTTACCTTTAAGGGCAAGACGGCTCATGCCTCCATGCCCGATCTGGGCGAAAATGCTATCTCGCTGGCTATGGAAGAATTAGCCAAGCTCGGCGTTTCCGATCCGGTCGTTGATTTCTATCAGGAGTATCTGGGCTTTGAGACAGACGGCACCCGCTTGGGGCTGGATTTTGCAGATGATTCCGGCCTGACAACGGTCAATGCCGGACTTTTGAGCATTGATGCTGAGAAAGCCGCTCTGATGCTGGATGTGCGCTATCCTGTTACGATGGATTTCCCGGCTGTGTTGGCACGGATGCGACAACATTTTGCGCCGGCCGGGATTACTATTGAAATTGCAAGTGAGGAGGCCCCCCTCAATCTGGGCCGGGATTCTTATCTCATTACTGCTCTGATGGACGTCTATTCCGAAAGCACCGGCTTAGAGGCTAAGGCCGTTACTATGGGTGGCGGAACCTATGCCCGCGCCGTACCTAATATTTGTGCTTTTGGCATGAGCTTCCCCGGTGATCCGGAAGTAGCACACCAGATCAACGAATTTGTTGAGATTGATAAAGCATTGGCAGCGGCAGCAATCTTCAGGGATTCGCTGCGCAAACTGGCAGAATACTAACGGACACCGACATCAGTCGGAAAATACAGGCATCGTTTCTGTCTTCTCAGATAAGGATTCCGGATTATCAATTGTTTTCAGTGATACTTCCGGAATCCCTATATTTGAAGCTTTATAACTGCTTTCTATTGAGTTATGAATCGCTTGCTGACTTATTTTATCGGATAAATGCTTATATAGGTATAATCTCCATTTACTCCTTCATCACCCAGTACGATTTCCCATTTATCATTCGCATAAACACCGGCATCACCGTACACCTTCTTATATTTTTCGGTGTCTTTTTTACTGAATTCTGCGTCCTGCAATCTTTCTGCATAAGCATCAATTTCAGCTTGCATATATCGAATGTCCACCGTATAAAAGCTCTGATCCGGCGCCCAATCGCTCCAAAGAAATTCTCCTGTCATGGGAGTAGGAACATCTTCCGGCCAACCTTCAGGCCCTTTAATTCCAGGTGTAAGACTTTCATTTGTGGTTTCTTCCGTTTTCTCGGATTCTGTTATTGGAACATCGTCTGATTGGCCTTCAGATACTATATTCTCAGTTGTCTGGCTTTCAGTAATTAAATTTTCGCTCGTTTCATTTTCAACGGTTTGGTCTTCTGTCACCATCTCACTCTCTAGTGAAGGTTTTGTTTCTTTGGCACAGGACACAAGCACTACCACACAGAGAATGACCAATAACAGTCTACCTATCGTTTTCCTCATTACATTTCCCTCCAGTCATCAAAAAGAAAGAATTAATTATACCACTTATATGATACCACTGAAGATAGATAATTGTAGCTTACAGAGATATCTCTGCACATCCTATGAGTTCAATCAGCATCATTGTTCTGAAAGCCAAACACCATATCTGTCGAATTTGTGAGCCTTGCCATCAATTCTGCATGCATGTTTTCGCACGGTGCCATTATCGACATAGTACCACTTGCTGCCTTGCTGTAACCAGCCATGATAGGCGGTGCCATTGCTATTGGTATAGTATTGACTTTCATCACGTCTAAACCAACCGTTGGCTAATACTCCCGAGTTTTCAAAGAGATATAGCTTGCCGCCTATCTCAGTAGGATAAAATGCCATTTGGCCATCTTCATGGATGTAATACCATTTGTTGTTATATTTTAACCAGCCGGCAGGGATGGTACCATCTTGATTGGCGTAATAATAGTAACCATGTTGGGTCTTTACCCAGCCCTTAAGAGCTCTGATACAGACACCATCCGCATCAAACTCATACAATTTACCACCTGCATTGTTAAAGCCATCTTTTAACATA
>JGI24712J26585_10000141_pt1 | contig 58371 bp, 43 predicted proteins | sample BioPla3DNA2_FD_26585 | JGI IMG/M metagenome (IMG submission 26585) | reverse complement strand
TCCTTTGTCACAAAAATGTTAAATAATTTTTATATATGATTGATGAGATTGTTCTTTAAAAATGCGTTTACAGCTTCGAAAAAATCATCAGGCTTTTCGGCATGTAGCCAATGTCCTGCACCCTCAATTGTGACAATTTTTGCTAACGGAAAATACCTACGGATAGCATCTTCTCCTTCGAATGTCACAAAACCACTGTTTGAGCCTTTCAGTATTAAAACTGGGAATAACGTCGCAGGCTCAAGGTTTTTTGAATCAAATCCGGATACGATATTTATCAAGGAACTTTGCAGAGTTTTAAGATTTAAACGCCATTTGTAGCCTTCTTCAGTTTTGATCAGATTTTTAAGCAAAAAACGTGTTGTGCGAATATCTCCAACACTCCTATTTAATAAAACTTCCGCTTCTGTTCGATTTTTAATTTTGTCAACCTCTAATTTTAACATCGCTTTTATAATATCCGAATGATTATATATCCGTTTATCATACATTTTACTCTGATAATTTACAGGAGCAATATCAACGATAATAAGAGACAATATTTTTCCAGGATTTTGCAAGGCAAATAACATTGCTGCCTTCCCTCCCATTGAATGACCCATTAATATTGCCTTTTCAATGTTGTGGTTTTTTAGAAAGAGTGATATGTCTGAACATATATCTTCGTATGTATGTGTTTCGGAATGAGACGATAAACCGTGGTTTCTTACATCAACCAAATATACTTTGTATCGGTTTTGCATTCTTTTAGCAAAGGGCAACCAATTATCAGACATTCCATACAAGCCATGTATAACGACGATAGGTTTCCCTTGACCAAAAACTTTATAAGCCATCTCAATCATAAAATCTTATATAGATAGTTGTTTCAAGTACATTTGAATGGTATTTTCCAAACCATAGTAGAGCGCGTCTGATATAAGCGCATGCCCGATTGAAACCTCTGAAACACCTTCTACGTTTTGTACAAAATATTTTAGGTTTTCAAGATTCAAATCATGACCGGCATTTACTTCCAGCCCTTCATTTAGAGCAATTTGGGCGGCCTCAGCAAATAGCAACACCGCTTTTTCTCTATTAGTTGGATATAACGCAGCATACGGTTCTGTATATAGTTCAATACGATCGGTTCCTGTTTTTTTTGCACCGACAATGTTTTTCTTATTGGTATCAACGAAAATACTCGTACGTATTCCGCTCGATTTTAACTCTTTAATCACTTCTTGCAAAAAAATTAAATTTTTCACAGTGTCCCACCCTGCATTGGAAGTTATAGCGTCGGGTGGATCTGGCACCAGCGTTACCTGATTTGGTTTAACCTCTTTTACTAACGACAAAAACTCCGCAGATGGATATCCCTCGATATTAAATTCTGTTGTAATAATGGGTTTTATATCACGTACATCGCTGTACCTAATATGTCGCCCATCAGGTCGAGGATGCACAGTAATCCCCTGTGCCCCAAACTTTTGACAATTAATAGCAGCTTCTAATACATTAGGAATATCACCTCCTCGAGCATTACGAATTGTAGCAATTTTATTGATATTTACACTTAATCTTGTCATATTACGTTTAAGTTTATTATGGATTTGTTATTTTTGTAGAGTACATTTGCATTTATAATAAATTTTCAGATTGCAAATTTAATCTTTTATCGATTTAATCGAAACTATGTTAGCACATGAAATGATGTCTGATGTTGTTCCATCACTAAAACCAAGTGATAGCGCAAATCGTTCACTCAACTGGATGAACGTTTTTAAGCTTTCTCATTTGCCTGTTGTAAATGAAGGAGTGTTTCTTGGACTACTTTCCGATGAAATTATATACGACACAGGAATTTATGAAGAACCCATCGAAAAAATCAGCGATCGTTTTACAAACATTTCAGTATCAAAATACACTCATGTTTTTGAAATAATAGATATTTGTAGCAAATACTCACTAACTGCCATTCCAGTTGTTGGTGATGACAATGAATATTTAGGTATTATTGTTTTATCTAAGCTTATTGAAAATATTTCTAAAATAATAAACGCACATGTTAGTGGTGGAATAATTGTTGTTGAAGTTCATGTTAACGACTATTCTCTAAGTCAAATAGCTCAGATAGTTGAGGGGAATGATGCTAAAATACTTTCAATGTATGTTGTTTCGCAACCTGATTCTATGCGACTTTCAATTACAATAAAACTAAACACTTCAGAACTTACCTCAATTATCAGAACTTTTGAAAGATACGAGTATGACATTAAGGCAACGTTTGAAGAAAAAGACACAATGAAAGAGATAATAAAAGAACGTTATAACTCCTTGATGAGTTACTTGAACATTTAATCTTGGCTTGGCCTAAATAGCTTTGAACCAATGTGCTATAAGACAATCTCCCGAGTAATTACTCTATTATTATTGTTTTTATCGTTTTTTAGTAAAGCACAAATTATTGAAGATGTTGTAATCGACAATAATGAAGTTACAGAAAATTGGATAATAACACGCGAGCTACTTGTAAACAAAGGCGACACCATAAACAGTAACCTTTTTGAAAAGCTCAAGCGTAGCGAAGAAAATCTTTACAACACAAGTTTATTTAACGAAATAAGGGTGGTTGATACCGTTATCAATAATCAAAACGTAATTTATGTTTATGTTGCCGAAAGGTGGTACTTTTGGCCCTATCCTATATTAGAACACGCCGACCGCAATTTAGCTACCTTCATACACTCCAAAGAGTGGGATCGTATTAATTACGGTATTATGATTATGAAGCACAATTTCAGAGGACGAAAAGAGGATTTGGGCTTCAAATGTCGATTGGGATTTCGACAACAATTCGGTCTAAACTATTATATCCCGATGATTAACAAAAACAATCAGAAACTTGGATTGTATTTTGACTTATCGATGTTTCGTCAAAAATCATTTTTATACGATATAGATAGCTTACGATATAAATTCCACGATTTTGAAAACTACGGATACAGGGAGAGTCGTTTTATTGGAGGATTGATATATAGACCTGAACACAATATTACACACTCGGTTCTCGGTACATTTAATCGTTTTAGCATTAATGACACTATCACTCAAGTAAGCCTACCTCTTTACGGCAATAAAACAAAGACAAACAACTGGTTTTATGTTGATTATAATTTCGTATACTCAACTCTGAATTACATATATTACCCAACCTCTGGACAAAAACTACAAATATCATTGGCAGCCGGAACTGATTTTGATGTAAACAGTTGGAAAAATATATTAACAAACTATCAATTGCATATCCCGTTTGATTACAATTTAACCTATTCATCATCTTATTTTGGAGAGACGTTTTTCGACAAATTACCTCCTGTAGGGCTAAGAAAAAACATTGGAGACAACTACTATTTCAGAGGCTATGAAGACAATATTTGGAAAGCACACAGTGTTATAGGCAGTCGTCAACAGTTATCGTGGAACTTTTTTAAAAAACGCGGTTATCAAATCCAATACATAGCATCCAACAAATTTAATAAACCTTTTTTATCTGTTTATGCCACAATGTTTTCCGACTTTGGATATATATACAAAATAAAACCTGATAACAATAATATGATCTTATGGTCGTTAGGTTCAGGTATCGATTTTGTGTCATATTATGACGTTATTGTCCGATTTGAATTTGCATTAAATATGAATATAAACTGTTCGTTTAATATCCATTTAGGCACTACGTTTTAAAATTTTATATATTTTTGGCACAATAAAGAATATTGTAAATGCTAGCCATATTTGGGAAATCATTACCTGACAGTTTCTTACCGCAAGTTGATACAATTTCAGCATTGTTAAAAAAAAGCGGAACCCCTTTCTGTTGTTTTAAAACTTTACATGACAAGCTGTTAACAAAAGGCATAGAGATGCACTGTCAGACCTATAGCTCATCAGAAGATCTTCCTTCTGATACCATCCTAATACTATGTCTTGGCGGTGACGGAACTATGTTAGAAACTCTGACAATAGTTAAAGAACGTCAAATTCCAATTGTGGGAGTTAATACAGGTAAACTTGGATTTTTATCGGAAATTTTTCCACATGAAATTAGCAAATCAATTGACAATTTACTAAAGGGAAATTACATAATTCAACCACGGACACTAATTGAGGTCCTGTCAGACGATATATATATACCTACGTATAATTTCGCACTAAACGACTTTACGTTAAGAAAAAATGACCAATCAACACTCGTTCAGATATCTGTGTCTGTTGACGGCTATTTTTTGAATACATACTGGGCTGACGGTCTTATAATTAGCACTGCTACAGGCTCTACAGCATACTCTATGAGTGTTGGAGGTCCAATATTGGTACCAGAAAGCAAAAGCTTGATATTAAGCCCGATAGCCTCACACAACTTAACAGTTCGCCCACTAGTAATAGAAAAAAACTCTTTGATAGAAATATTCATCGAAGGTAGAAATAATCTTCATGTTGCAACACTTGACAATCGTAACATACAAGTACCAACACGTACAAAATTCAAGGTTCGTGCGGCAGACTTTACACTTGACATAGCTCAATTACCAGATCATCATTTTTTTCATACATTAAGGAACAAATTAATGTGGGGCATTGATAAAAGAAATTAAGCATTTACTCAAAAAACATATAACTTAAATCAATAATAATTGTGAATATTTATATTTGAATTTGATTGTGTATAAAAATATGTCTATTTTTACACCTTATTTATTATTTCGAAATGTTTTGGTATTTTTCGTGAACAATACATATTGAAGTATCGTGCTCATTTTATTTAGTGCAAAAGATGTTAACATTACTACAAAGGAAAAAGATGAATAAAATAATTCTCTTGATAGGAATAACTCTAATATCCTCCACAATAACTTTTGGACAACGCAATGCATGGCAACGTCAAAGATATGATGTTTTTGCCGGTATTGGAGGAACAAACTTCATGGGAGACTTAGGAGGTGGAAAAGCCACTCACTGGCTAACTGACTTGGACATATCAGCCACACGACCGTTGATAGTTGTTGGCGGTAGATATAAAATATTAGAACCTTTAGCAGCAGGAGCCTCACTCTCATTTGGCTACTTAAGAGGAGACGACAAGTGGTCAAAGAATGAATTCAGAAATCGAAGGAATTTAAATTTTCGCTCCCCAATTATTGAATTCTCAACTTATGCGGAATACCATTTCTTAAAAGAAAAGTTTGGGCGCAGAGCACCCAGACGTAGAGCCAAGTTTTTCAGTTGGCAAACTATCAAATCACTACCTATAAATGCATATGTTTTTGCTGGTGTAGGGCTTTTTTGGTTTAATCCACAGGGGAAAGCCTACGATGGGAAATGGTACAACCTTAGATCAATTGGAACAGAAGGACAATACGTAATTCCTACAAGAAAACCATACAAAAGAGTACAATTTGCGATACCATTTGGCGTAGGAGCACGTTATGCAATAAACAGAAAATTCTCTATCGGTTTAGAGTACGGAGGGCGCTTCACTTTTACAGACTATATAGATGATGTTAGTCGTAACTACGTTAGCACAGAGTTTTTTACTGATCCAATTGCCCAATATCTAGTAAACCCGGGATTACCTGATGCAAATGGCAATCCCTACTCAGTCGGTCCCAATGATAAGCGTGGAAATTCTCTTGATGATGATTACTATATGTTTACCGTTATCACTCTATCATATAAAATGAGAACCGGTCGTAGAGGATTACCCAAGTTCTAAAATATTTTGGCTTTATTTTTGAAAAATTGACTAAAAACGTACAATAGTATGCAATTAATTAAAATAAGAAGAATTCTATTTCTAACTACATTGATTGTAGTATTACTGTGCAGTTATTCATCAGCCCAAGTATATAACTGGAAAAGACTTAAATATGAGGGGTATATAGGTCTAGGTGCAACCAATTTCATTGGAGATGCAGGCGCAAAAGAAGACTTGGTTTTCAGAAATGTTTGGGTTAACCCTCAAGCTATTAGGTATGTTATGCAGGTAGGAGGCAGAATGGCACTAGATCCCAGACAAAAAATTAGGGTAAACCTGGCAGTTGGAATGTTATATAATGATGATAGGTACGGTGATTGGCCAGAAAGGTTTCTACAATTTAGAAGCCCCATAATAGAGTTGTCTGGAATGTACGAATATTTTATTATACGTGAGCACAAAAAAAGAACTCGCTATAAATGGCTTAATTTGCCAAAAAAAATTCGTAATAAAATTCCAGGCACATATTTATTTGGTGGTGTAGCTGCTATTTTCTTTAACCCACAAGCATACACAAATGGCAAGTGGCACAATTTACATCCATTGCATACGGAAGGACAAGGATTACCTGGATACAATAAACATTATAGTCGAATATCGGTAGCTTTTCCTGTAGGTATTGGAATGAAATTTAAATTAACTCCATACAGATCTATTGGTATTGAGGCAGGATGGAGATTTGCCATGACTGACTATATTGATGATATTGGAGCCGGTCGTTATCCCTCAACGCAAACCATGTTAGATAATTTTGGAGAAACTGCTGCCATATTATCATACAGAGGGCACGGACGTACAAACAGCTACGATATTAATTACAAAGGAGGAGAACGACGCGGTGGTCCTTGGTTTGACCAATATCAATTTATATTAATTAATTACAGTGCTGTTTTAAAAACAAACCGAAAAGGTCGTCCAAGACTAGATTTTTATTAACCTCCACACTAATTGAGAGATGGTTTCGTTTAAATCAAAAAGATTTTTTTGATGATTAGAAAAGTATTAGCCTTGTGCTTTTTTATGAGCATAACAAGTTGGTCAGTAGCGATAAAAGGTATCGAAATTGGTGGAATGTTAGGTGGTTCAACATACTTTGGTGAATTAAATACTGTTAATCCCATACATAGAATCAGGCCCGGATTGCAAGTTTTTGGGCGATATAACTTCCATAGACAGTTGGCTTTACGTAGTAATATTAGTTTTGCTATGCTGTCAGGTAAAGATGCTTTATCAAAATATCAGTATCAACTACAGCGCGATATGGTCTTTTCTTCATCTGTAATTTCATTAACATCAAACTTAGAGTTAAACTTTTTACCATACAAGTTTGACAGCAATTATTCAGTGTTCTCACCTTATTTATCTATAGGAATTGGAGCAACTTTAGTTAATATGCAGTTTGATGATCGTTTCTTTAATAATTTCATGACACCATTTGGTATAGGCGTTAAATTAAATCTGTCCTACAGATGGAATGCGGGAGTTGAATATATTTTCAACTACACATTTAGAGACGATTTAGACAGAATAACATCGCACCAGTTTGGTGTTGCAGATTACTTTCCTTTTAAACAACGCTCAAACTCCAGAAATAATGACTCATATTCTTTTTTCGGTTTTTATTTGGCATATAAACTCAAAAGTTCAGTAGATTGCCCAGCCTTTTCAATGTCACACAATATAATGAACTAAAAATGTCGGTAAAAGAACAGATACTTAATGATGAAATCCCTAACCATATTGCCGTAATAATGGACGGAAATGGTAGATGGGCAAAGAAAAAAGGGAACTCGCGAATTTTTGGTCATAAAAACGCCATTAACGCGGTTCGTGAGGTTGTTGAAGGTTCAGGTGAAATACAGGTTAAATATCTGACTCTGTACACGTTTTCAACAGAGAATTGGAATAGACCAAAAGAGGAAGTAGCAGCGTTGATGTCACTTCTTGTACAAGCAATACATAATGAAGTTGACAATTTGCACAAAAACAACGTAAGATTAAAAGTAATTGGCGATATGAAAAGTCTGCCATCTGATGTTATAAATAATTTAAAACACGCAATAACAAAAACTGAGAATAATAGCGGACTAACTCTTATTTTAGCTTTAAGCTACTCATCACATTGGGAAATTAATAAAGCCATTAAAAATATAGTGGATGATATTGTTAACAAAAAAATCGCACCGGAATCAATAAATGAGACTCTTTTCCGTTCATACTTAGAAACAAAAGATATTCCTGACCCCGAGCTACTAATAAGAACATCGGGAGAGTTAAGAATTTCAAATTTTTTATTATATCAACTAGCATACACAGAGTTATATTTTACAGATAAACTTTGGCCCGACTTTAAAAAAGAAGATCTTTTCCGTGCCATTTTAGATTATCAAAAACGTGAAAGAAGGTTTGGAAAAACTAGCGAACAATTGACGTAAAACTGAATTAAAAATGCAAAAAATATTTTTTACTATAGCCTTTGTGGCACTTTTTTGTTTTAACAACTACTCTCAAGTCATAATTGGCAATGAATTAGACAATATAGACTATTCCAAACCTGTTGAATATGAAATAGGGGGAATTATAGTAAATGGGGTGAAATATTTAGACCACTCTGTTTTAATTGCCCTTTCTGGACTTCAAGTTGGCAACACAATAAAGGTTCCAGGAGACAAAATCTCAAAAGCTATTGAAAGATTGTGGAAACAAGGACTTTTTTCAGATGTAAAAATAGTTGCCACTAAAATTATTGGGAATAAAATATTTTTAGAAATACAGCTAGTTGAGAGACCAAGACTTGCATCATTTTCATTTAAAGGAGTAAAAAAAGGCGAAGCTGATGAAATTCGCGAAAAAATAAGACTTTTAAGAGGAACACAAGTTACCGACAACACTCTAAGCCGTTCAAAAGGCGTAATAAAGAATTACTACATTAACAAAGGATACTATAATGTTGATATTAATATTACACAAACACCTGATACAGTATTAATTAATCATATTAATCTACTATTTGATATAAAAAAGCACGACAAAGTAAAAATAGAATCTATTACATTCGAGGGAAATACTGTATTTAAAGAAGGTAAGCTTCGTCGAGCAATGAAAGAAACCAAAAAAAAGCGTTGGTATGGAATGTTTAAACCCTCTAAGTATATAAAAAATCTCTACAATGAAGATAAAAAGAAAATAATTGACAAATACAACGAAAAGGGTTATAGAGATGCCAGAATTGTTTCGGACACAGTATATGCTTCAGGAGAAAATCTTTTAAAGATTAACATTAAGATTGAAGAGGGAAGACAGTTTTTCATAAGAGATATTTCGTGGGTTGGAAACTCTAAATACACATCAGATTATTTATCTCAAGTATTTGGTATCAAAAAAGGCGACATTTTTGATCAAAAGGTAATGGACGAACGCATGTACCAGGCTCAGGATGCAATAAGCTCACTCTACTACGATGACGGATATCTTTTCTTTAACGTAACACCAGTTGAAACAATGGTTCAGAATGACTCCATTGATTTTGAAATGAGGATCTACGAGGGTAAACAAGCCCATATCAACCGAATACTAATATCTGGAAATACTAAAACAAACGATCACGTTATTCGAAGAGAGATAAAAACAAGACCAGGTGATCTGTTCAGTAGAACCAATATAATTCGTTCTCAACGAGAACTTGCTCAACTCGGCTACTTTGACGTTGAAAAGCTTGATATTAAAACAGTTCCACATCCATACGACGGAACCGTTGATCTTGAATATGTACTTGAAGAGAGGCCTTCTGATCAAATTGAGCTTTCCGGAGGTTGGGGAGCAAAAATGTTTGTCGGTTCTCTTCGCCTTACACTGACAAACTTAGCAGTTAAGGACTTTTTCAAAAAGGAAGCATGGCGACCATTTCCCACAGGTGATGGACAACGTCTTTCGATAGCTGCATTTACCAACGGGAGATATTACCAGGCTTACAGTATTACGTTTATTGAACCCTGGTTAGGGGGAATAAGAAACAATAGCCTTTCAGTATCTTTATATCACTCAATATTTTCTAGCGGAGAGCATCTTTTAGATATATCTAAGTATATGAAAGTTACTGGAGCAAGTGTTGGTCTTTCACGACAATTAGAGTGGCCAGACGACTATTTTAATATTTCTAATTCATTAAATTATGAAAGGTACAATTTAAAAGATTATGGGGGTGGTCATTTTTTCTTTAGCACAGGAAAGTCAAACAACTTTAGTTTTACCACTATATTCTCAAGGAATTCAATAGATGCCCCGATTTACCCCCGTAGAGGCGCACTACTATCAGTTTCATTACAAATAACTCCACCATATTCCCTTTTTAAGCCAAACAAATGGTGGGTACAACCTGCTGTTGACACTGCAGGTCACACTATGGCAGAGATAGCAAATTTAGAAGCAGATAGAGAGCTAAAAGAGAATAGTCTTAGATATAATTGGATTGAATATCATAAATGGAAGTTTAAAGCGTCAAGCTTCAATACTATTGTTGGAGATTTAGTTCTAAATTCAAAGTTAGAGTTTGGTTATATCGGACACTATAACAAAGACTTAGGTCCATCTCCTTTTGAGCAGTTCCAGTTAGGTGGAGATGGATTAAGTGGTTACGATTTTTATGGTTCAGAACTTATTGGCTTAAGAGGATACGATAATGGACCTAGAAACACAGGTTCACTTACTCCTCTTAAAGGAGGAAATTTATATGAAAAAATAACGTTCGAGTTGCGCTATCCTTTATCATTAAATCCTAATGCAACGTTCTACGTTCTTGGTTTTGCCGAAGCAGGTAACGCTTGGTATGATATAAAAGACTTTACCCCATTTGAACTTAAACGTTCAGCAGGAGTTGGATTACGTGTTTTTATGGCAATGTTCGGTATGATAGGAATCGACTGGGGATATGGATTTGATGAAATTCCAAATAGACCTGGCGCAAACAAATCTCACTTCGCATTCTCGATTGGACAACAATTCTAAAAATATATGAACATGTCGCTAAAAAAGATTTTTATAACAGTACTTGTTGCATTAACAGCACAAACTTTGATAGGACAAAGATTTGCGTATGTAGACACAAGATATATACTCAATAATATCCCCGCATATGAATCAGCGCAAGAACAGTTGAAAATAATTATGGATGAATGGCAGGAAGAAATAAGTGCAGTTAATGATGAAGCGAACAGACTAATAAAGCTTTATGAAGTAGAAAAAATACTATTAAGTGAAGATCTCAAAAAAAAGCGTGAAGAAGAAATTGATGATAAACAGAAAGAGGCAAAAAGACTTCAAGATAAGTATTTTGGTAAAAACGGAAGCTTTTTCCAAAAAAGACAGGAATTAATTAAACCGATACAGGATCAGGTGTTTAATGCAATAAAAGATGTTGGTACTGAGGGCAATTTTGCTATTGTTATTGATATTGCAAGTGGGTTAGGTGTTGTTTACAATGACCCCAAATATGACAAAAGTGAAGAGGTTCTTCAAAAATTAGGATATCGTTAACAACACTTTTCTAGGAATTAGAATTATTACTTATTCTTTATTCTTATATTTGTATGGTAATATTTAAAAATTGAAAATAATAAAACGAACAATAATGAAAAAAGCAATCTTTACATTTGGGCTTCTTCTATTTTTAGGAGCCGGCGTTAACGCACAGTCGATAAAAATTGGTCATGTTGATTCACATGCAGTAATTCAAGCCATGCCAGAGCTAGCACAAGCTCAAGAAACTCTTCAGGCACACGCTAAAGAACTCGAAGATGCAATGGCAGAAATGCAACGTGAGTTTCAAACTAAATATCAAGATTATCAGGCAAAATATGAAACTTTAAGTGCAGTTTTAAAACAATCACGTGAAGAAGAATTACAAGACATTCAAAAGCGCGTTGAACAATTCCGTATAACAGCACAACAAGAGCTTCAAAACAAAGAACTTGAACTTCAAGAACCAATAATAACGAAAGTGCAAAAAGCTATAGAAGACGTTGGTAAAGAAAACAACTTTACATATATACTTGATGGAACCCCAGGACAGGGTATTTTGTACAAATCACCGTCATCGGTTGATGTAACAGCATTGGTTAAGAAAAAACTAGGTATTCAGTAAACAATACTAAACTAAAGCCTCCTGTCAAATAGTTAAACTTTGGTAGGAGGTTTTTTTATATTATTAATTGGCAAACATGACCAATAACCCTATTGGAGTTATAGATAGTGGCGTTGGTGGATTAAGCGTTCTTAAACACCTTCTTGCGGACATGCAACGAGAGTCATTTGTCTATTTTGCCGATAACTCTTTCTGCCCGTATGGACAAAAGGAGTTTGAAGAAATTCGTCAACGATTAAAAAAAATTGTTGACTTCCTTATTAATACATACAATGTAAAAACAGTAGTTGTCGCTTGCAACACAGCTACAGCTGCGTCAATTGACTTTTTAAGAGAGAGCTACTCCATACCTTTTGTAGGAATGGAGCCCGCAATAAAACCGGCAGCTTTATCTACAAAAAGCAAAGTTATTGGAGTTTTAGCAACAGAAGGAACTTTCAATGGAAGGCTATTTAAACAAACCTATGAAAAATTTACTTCTGGCGTTAAAGTCAATATTCAAGCAGGAAATGGATTAGTTGAATTGATAGAAAAAGGAGAAATAGAAGGTAATGAAATAGAAAAACTTCTGGTTAAATATATCTCTCCTATGATAAGTGAAAATGCCGATTTGATAGTTCTTGGCTGTACACATTTCCCGTTTTTACAGAAAACAATAAACAAGCTTTTCCCACAAATAGAACTTATTGACCCCGCTCCCGCTGTATCAAAACAGACTCTCAATATATTATCGAAATACGATATCTTAGGAAACACAAATCAAAAAGAGACCATATTTTTGACTACAGGAAGCGTATCTCAGTTTGATTCATTTCTAAGCAAACAGATGAATATTAATGTGAAAAGCAAACACATCACAATATAAGTTTGCTGCATTCCAAAAAGAATAAAAACTCATCAAAAAAAACCTCTCAAACGTTTGTTTGAGAGGTTTTTAGTTGTTATCTAATAATATATTCTAACGTATTGCTGCTTGAGCCGCTGTCAACCGAGCAATAGGCACTCTAAATGGGCTGCATGAAACGTAATTCATGCCTACTCGATGGAAGAATTCTATCGAGCTTGGATCGCCACCATGTTCTCCACATATACCAACTTTTAAATCGGGTCGAGCACTACGACCTCTTTTAATACCCAAGTCAACTAATTGTCCAACTCCTTCTTGATCAAGCTGTTGGAACGGGTCGTTTTTCAACATTCCTTTTTCTATATAAATAGGTAAGAATTTGCTTGCATCGTCACGTGAATAACCAAATGTCATTTGTGTTAAATCATTAGTTCCGAACGAGAAGAACTCTGCTTCTTTTGCAATCAAATCAGCGGTTAATGTAGCACGAGGTATTTCTATCATGGTGCCAACCAAATAATCGACCTTCACCTTTTTCTCAGCAAAGACCTCCTCAGCAACTTTGCGAATTATTTGTTCCTGATGTTTAAACTCTTTAACAGAACCAATCAACGGAATCATTATCTCAGGCATTGGGTTTTTTCCTTTTTGTTTTAAGTTACAAGCAGCCTCTATTACAGCACGTGCCTGCATCTCGGTAATCTCAGGATAAGTAATACCCAAACGACAACCACGATGACCTAACATTGGATTAAACTCGTGTAAAGATTCAACTTTTTCTTTAACTTCTTTTACCGATATTCCAAGTTCTTTTGCCATTGCAGCTTGCGAAGTTTCATCGTTTGGAGTAAACTCGTGCAATGGTGGATCAAGCAAGCGAATTGTTACGCCATATCCATCCATAGCTTCCAAAATACCTTCAAAGTCTTTGCGTTGCATAGGAAGCAGTTTAGCTAAAGCTTTACGACGCCCCTTCTCATCAGAAGCCAAAATCATTTCGCGCATTAGCATGATTCTGTCACCTTCGAAGAACATATGTTCTGTACGGCACAAACCAATACCTTTAGCACCAAATTCGCGTGCAACTTTTGCATCACCCGGAGTATCAGCATTGGTTCTTACGCTCATTCTTGCGTAACGATTTGACATATCCATTATACGACCAAAATCGCCATCAAGTGAAGGAGTTATTGTAGCGACTTTACCTTCGTAAACCTCTCCAGTTGAGCCGTTTAATGAAATCCAATCGCCCTCTTTATATACTTTCGAGCCTATTTTAAACTCTCTTGCTTGGTAATCAATATGTACGTCACCTGCACCAGAAACGCAACATTTACCCATTCCACGTGCAACAACTGCTGCGTGTGATGTCATTCCTCCACGAGCAGTTAAAAAGCCTTCTGAAACGTGCATTCCGCTAAGGTCTTCGGGTGATGTCTCTGTACGTACAAGTATTACTTTTTCGCCTCTTTTTTTCCACTCTTCTGCTTCGTCAGCAAAGAATACAACGCGACCTGAGGCTGCGCCTGGAGATGCAGGTAACCCCTTAGTCAATACTTTTGCTTTTGCTATGGCTGCTGTATCAAATACTGGGTGTAGGAGTTCATCAAGTTTTACCGGTTCCAAACGTAATAGAGCCTCTTTTTCAGTTATATAGCCCTGATCGAGCATATCGCAAGCAATTTTAACCATAGCTGCGCCAGTACGTTTACCGCTTCTTGTTTGTAACATCCAAAGTTTACCGTCTTGAATTGTAAACTCAAGGTCTTGCATATCTTTGTAATGGTCTTCTAACTTTTGCTGCACTGTGTCGAGTGTGGCATAAACTTCGGGCATAACTTCTTCTAATGAAGGAAATTCAGCTTTACGTTTCTCTTCTGAAACACCCATTCCCTCGGCCCAACGGCGTGATCCTTCTAAAGTAATTTGCTGTGGTGTTCGAATTCCTGCGACAACATCTTCGCCTTGTGCGTCAAGTAGATATTCACCGTTAAAAATGTCTTCGCCAGTAGATGAACTACGAGTAAATGCAACTCCAGTACCCGAAGTTTTTCCCATATTTCCGTAAACCATTGCTTGAACATTAACAGCTGTTCCCCATTCCTCTGGGATTTGGTGCATCATACGATAGTATTTTGCGCGTTCAGTGTTCCACGAATCAAATACAGCACAAATTCCTCCCCAAAGTTGCTCCCATGGATCTGTTGGAAAATCACGACCTGCATGTTTTTTAACAACTGCTTTAAATTTATCTACTAAAACTTTTAGGTCGTTGCCAGTAAATTCGGTATCTAACTTATATCCTTTTTCTTTTTTTAATTTGTCTATTTCCACTTCAAACGGGTCATGATGACCTTTTTCAGCTTGAACACCCATAACAACATCACCGTACATTTGTATAAAACGACGATATGAATCGTAGGCAAAACGTTCGTTGTTTGATTTTTCGGCTAATATTTTTACTGTTTTATCATTTAAACCGAGGTTTAATACGGTGTTCATCATACCGGGCATAGAAACACGGGCACCCGAACGAACAGAAAGCAACAACGGGAAACCATCTCCGGCTGCATTAAATTTTGCTTTCATTATTTTTTCTACTTGGGTAATTGCAGCCTCAACCTCATCTTTAATAAGATTTACAGCAGCATCTTTACCTTTTTGATTGTATATTGTGCAAACTTCTGTTGTAACAATAAATCCTGCTGGAACTGGAACCCCTATAAGATTCATTTCACATAAATTGGCACCTTTACCTCCTAAAAGGTTTTTCATGTCGGCACGACCTTCGGCTTTTCCGTCTCCAAAGGTGTAAACATACTTCACTTTTGACATAGTTGATTGATTTTATAATTACATTAATATTTTAACATAGTCCATTAAAGAAGCACAAATTTAACAAAAATTATAACATTATAAAAGCCTATTTAAACCTATAAGTTATCCCGATAATTATTCTTTTTTTTAATATAACGTAGAGTTTGTACAGCTTATAATTTTTGTTTTTTATGGTTTACTTTTAGATAATAAACAAAAAACTCCCGGAAAATAAATTTCCGAGAGTTTTACTATAAAACCTATTTATCGATGTTTAATTTTCAGAGATTGCTTCTACTGATACGTATGATTTGTTGTCATGTTTTTTACGAAAAACAACAATACCATCAGTTAAAGCAAATAGCGTATGATCTTTGCCTATACCCACGTTTTGACCTGGGTTGTGTCTTGTGCCTCGTTGACGGACGATAATGTTTCCGGCTTTTGCAAATTGACCACCGTAAATTTTAACGCCCAAACGTTTGCTTTCCGATTCGCGTCCGTTCTTGGAACTACCTACTCCTTTCTTATGTGCCATAATCTAAAATTTTTAAGCGTTAATTTCATTAATTTGAATTTGGCTAAAATGTTGGCGATGACCGTTGCATTTCTGATATCCTTTACGACGTTTCTTCTTGAAAACCAACACTTTTTTACCTTTTATGTGTGTTAACACGGTTGCGGACACTTTTGCTCCTTCTACTACAGGTGTTCCGACTTTTACCTGGCCGTTATTGTCAACTAAAAGAACTCGTTCAAATTCAACTTTGTCACCTTCGTTGCTATCTAAGCGGTGTACAAATATTTTTTGATCCTTCTGTACTTTAAACTGTTGACCGGCAATTTCTACTATTGCGTACATGTTTGAAAAATTAATTTTTTTCTTTTTATAAAATTTCGAACTGCAAAGGTAACTCTTTTATTTTGCCTGACAAATAGTTATTCAATTATTTTTTATCTAATTCCTCAAAAATTATTTTTTTCATGCTGTCGAACTCATCCTTATTGAAAAGACGTGTCAATGCGATGATTTTTCCTTCACGATCAACAATAACATTTCTGGTAACACCTGCGGGTTTTTGAGCATATTGATAAAATATAGCTCCTTCGGGATCTAATGCCAATGGGTAAGTAACTTTAGTGCGTTTTGCAAACTCTTTAACTTTGTCAATCGGCTCGTCTAAATCTATACCGATGACTTTTAAACCTTTGTTTTTGCCTACTTGCCAAATCTCATTTTCGATATATGGCATCTCCTTGTTGCAAACAGAACACCAGCTTGCTGTAAATTGCAGCATCACTACACTCCCACGCAAATCTCTCAGTTTATACGACTTGCCTGATATTTCGTTTATAACAAAATCTGGTGCTGTGTCACCAACTTTTACTAAAAATTGATGTTCATATGGTTGAGTATATCCTGAACAACTAATTGTTAATAGGGCTACGCAAATTATTATTATTCTCATACTTATAGTTAATATTTTTTAACCGTACAAAGGTAGTTGTTTTGCAACTATGTAAATTCGAGTTTTAAATAAATATGTTGTAAAAAGCCTGTAAATCAAAGTTTACAGGCTTTTTCAATTGAACATTCATGAATACTAACACTAATTTTTTATAAATTTCAAGAGATTATTTTTAAATTTTATATAGTACATTCCCTTTTTTAAGTCACTGATATTCACCGAACTCTGTTCTATTTCGCTCTGCTTTAACAATCTTCCATAAATATCGAAAATTTTAAAGCTATGTGCTTCACTAAAGTACAGGATATCGTTAGCTGGATTTGGATAAATCGTGTTCTGTAAATTTTCAAATTCATCTGAGCAGTTTACACTAACGATATTTGAAAGAGAAGTAGTTCCGTCAAAATCGACCTGTATTAGACGATAATAGAGATTTCCAGAAACTCGATTGATGTCGATATACTTATATTTTGATATTGACGATGAATTTCCGGCTGCCTGAATTTCGCCTAAATTCTTCCAGCTTATTGCATCATTACTTTTTTGAACAATAAAATAGTCACTGTGAGTTTCGGTGGCAGTAATCCAAATTAACTCGACATAATTATTATTACATTTAGCTTCAAAACTAATTAACTCGACGGGTAAAACAGTTTCATTGTTCTTAGCAATTGAAAACTGCGAGAATGAATCTAATCCAGTTCTTTCAGCGTGAACAGCTCCATCTGTAATGGATTGTGTTTCATTTTCATGATTTCCCTGTAAATACCAATCACTTGAAGAGTCGTCTCGTTTAACTACTGTATGTTGTGTGGCGTTATCACCTATATTTGTTGCTCCACGCATATCTAACTTTATGTCGTAATTAACCTCCGTTAATCCCGGATTGGGAGAAATGGACCAATACCCAGCATCTAATAGTGTTTGTATAAGTGTCCCGCCAACACGAAGGTTGAGAGGTGAAATATCCATACTTGCTGTAATATGATCATCAAATCTTATATCAAGATAAGTTAATCCTGAGCTTGAGTTTAATACTATTGTGGCTAATTCGAGATTTGAAGCATTCCCTACTGGAATGGTGTAAGAACCTGTTTGAGCAACAGCTCGCCTTAAATTTCCGTTTATACACGATAGATTGGTTACGTTTGTTATAATTGCATTGATTGCCGGATTATTTATATAAACACGATTATCTCCAGTAGTAATTTTCCCTTTGATCAAATTTAAAGTGTTTACAGCAATATCTTTACCAATAATAACGTCAGACGAAGGTTTATCAATAGTTAATGCTCCAAAAACTATTTCACTGTTTCCGTTAATGTTTTGATTTTCACTTCCGTTCAATTTTATATTTGCTTCAGAGACTTTGAAATTACCAGAATTGTCAATATTGACATTACCACCTATTTCAAGGTTTATGGTATTACTATCAAAGTTTATACTTCCACCTTCTAACGTGAAATTGCCTTTTACTTTTAATGAAGCATTCGTGAGATTAGTTATATTGCCTTTTACGATTAAATTCCTACAAATAACAGCCGATGGATCAGCTTGATCGCTTAGTTCCAGATTTCGTATGCTGACGTTTTGTTGGGGTATTTCCACATCACTATTTTCGGTGGGTACTCTAAAATTATACCAGTTTAAGCATTCGCACCAATCAGTGGATTTGTTTCCTGTCCATTTTGTCTCTACTCCATTGTATTCTTCGACATCTATACTAATTCCGTCTCTATAGTTTGGCCCTCCTGATTGAAATTGGGAATTAGTATCCCAGCCAGTCCAGTTTTGAGTGTCTTTAATTCTTCCTATCCATTCAAATTTATTTGCCGCATCAAGATTTCCTGTATATTTTACTTTGCTATAATTTGTAAGTCCTGAGACATTGGTTGTTGCACATTCACTGCCAGGATATATTGTAGAGCCTTCTGTGCTATTGTATCCAGGAGCTGACTCCCATCCTGTTGCGGTCCAGCCATAAAGAACATTGCCCGTATATATTGCATTATTACTACCTGACGGATTTATCCAACTGCCATTTTGCATAATCCAAAGTTGATCTTTTGGATTCAAATCAAAACGATTGGATCCTCCAAGTTTTTCAACTGTCCAGTTTACATTGTCACTTAAGCCGTCAACATAAATATTAATATCTGTACCTATAGTTATATTGGGAGACGGACTACCTGCTTGAATTTCAAAAGTTATTACTTTGCCTGCATTTAAAGTTGTGTTTATTCTTGTAATTCTAATTGTGCCTTCAGTATCGCCCCACTTTCCTGCACTTGCCCTTTCGTAGCCATTATCAGTAAAATCTATTGATGTATTTGGGACTATTGCTTTAAAACACACTATAGATATTTCATCTCCAGATGTTCCAAAGCCTGACTGTGTGTTTACTGCCAATATAGCTAAATCGCCATGTTCTAAGACGGTATAAATCCTTGGTTTAAGTGTTAGTTCTATCCCGTTTGACCAATCTGTACCTTTGCGCACAAATATTTTGGCATAATAGGTCGTATCGTTCGTTAAACCTGTTATTGTAAGAGTTGTGCCTGTGCCTTTATAAACAACATATTCGCCTGAAGCAACTGTATCGCCTGAGCCAAATATGGAATTTGCTGTAAGACCTAACGCATCTCCTGTTGGATTGTAAGTTACATTTGTGTTTTGTTTGGCGACAACAATAATTTCGTCAAAGCAGGCAGCAGAGGGTAATACCCATGATAATTCGGATTGCATATCACCATCAGTACTTTGAGCAAGATTAACATCTGACAAACCAAGATTTGAGATTGTTATTGTTGGACACTGATTATCAGGAAGCCAAGTTGTCCCTTTGTAAACATATGCTTTAACTTTGTAAGTTTGTCCGGCTGTTAAACCGGTTACTTCAACTAAGTTTCCTGTGCCTTTATAAACCACATAAGAATATGGATCTGTGGAACCGAATGAAGTTCCACTACTTCCAAATACAGAATTTGCAACTATTGTTGAAGGATCGCCATTTAAAACATGTGGTGGATTCTCTGACTGCCTAAATGCTATAACAACACCATCATAGTCACATTCCGGGCTTGTCCAAGTAATTTCGGCAGTTGTATTTAATGAGCAGATTAAACTTAAACCGGTAACAGGGGCTAAACTCACTGTTCCGCTACAAGATACTATTTTATTGTCTGCTCCTGTAGAACTGACGGTAATATTTTCTGAATTGTAATCTCCTAAATCTAATCCTGCTTTTAATCTTACATATATTGTTGTAATTGCAACTGTGCCACCTATTTGGCTTATATTTAACGAATCTGTAAATCCTTCTCCCGAACTTGTTGATATTTCGTAGTTCGTTGGTGCTTTAAGCACGATATTTTCGGTTAAGTTTGTTCCTGAGACTAAAAAACTCTGTTCTTCGCTGGGGCCATAACCCAAGTAATATGTAAATCCCTGTAAACTTGCGGGATTTACGCTTATGGTTGGACCTACTGCGCTTCCGTGTGCAGTAATGACAACATCGTCTATTCCTAAGGCTTGTGCATAAGTAGTTGTTGTACCAGAAGTAACGGAATAGTTCCATGCCAAATAAATCGAATTGCCGGATGTCAACGGTGGGGTTAGCGTGAGCGTTTTGGACATTACCTTTTTTGTTTCTCCGGGAGCTGAAGAATAACCACCAGTACTGCCATCGGCAATAAAACTTGTTAGAAAATCATTTCCTGTACTATCCCAGTCCGTACCATTTATAGAGTAGTACATTTGGATTGAAAAACCTGCCGGATTTATTCCTTTTCTATATTTTTCAACATCATAAGATATTGTAAAATAATTTATTTCAACAGAGCCTGTGTTTTTGAGCTGCACATAAACATTTACTGATTTGGAAGCAGTACCTGAAGATAACCCTCCAACAGCTCTATCGCCTGCAGAGGCAGCGTCACCAGCTCCAAAATTGTATATACCATTAGTTGATGGTATATTATTTCCTCCTAGTCGTTCGGTTTGAGTGCCAGCACTTGAATAAGAACCAACTTTTCTAACAGTCGTGTTTTTATCAACCTTCCAACCTGTTGGCAGATAGGCTGTATCACTTGCACCCATTCCATCAAAGTTTTCCGTAATTGTACTGCCAGCCGAAATATTTACCTGTCCCAAACCCTCTGTATTAAAAACTAATACAAAAGCAGCGACCAATGTTATTTGCAATATTTTTTTCATTTGTAAAAAATAAACCAAATTGTTAAAAATTTTAACGGCTACTTATCATCTCAAACAAAGTTAAACTTAAAACATTACAAAGAGCATTAATATATATTACAATTTAGTTAATTTTCAAACTTACACCCTAAACTCCTTGATTTAGAGATATTAGCTACTATGTTTTGAGGGGGTATTTTTATATAACTTTCCTTGAAAAGTGTTTCGCTCAACCAATTTATTTTGCACTAAGTTTGTAACATGATAACTCCTAATATTTTTCCATACGGAGACTTCTAACAATTCAGGAGCAGCCTGAGAAGCAAAACGTTCTATGGCGATGTCGGGTCTAAGATGCTCTATAAAGTCGACGCATAGTTCTACATATTCTCGCCAATCTAACAGTTTAACAGACACAGATCCATTACGATACATTTCTGCCAACTTCGTATTTTTAATGATTTGCAATTGGTGCAGCTTTACGGTAGATATGGGCAGCTTAGATATTTCGTTAGCATGATTTACAATCTCCTCTCTGGTTTCACCGGGAATCCCTAAAATCAAATGAGCTCCTGTCTCAATACCTGCATTTGATAGTCGATGTACTGAGTCACAAACCTGTTGATAGTCATGTCCTCTATTTAGAAGTTCTAACGAACGATTAAGTGTGCTTTCCACACCTAGCTCTACCATCAGAGGTTTTAGGTTGTTGATTTTCAATAAAGCTTTTATAATTTCACTGCCGATACAATCAGGTCGTGTGCTGACAACAACCCCCACAATATCTTGATTTTCAATCACATCCAATAACTTTCGATAAAGTTTTTCAGGTTCGGTATGGGTATTAGTATATGATTGAAAATATCCCAAATAGGAATAGTGTCGCTTGCGTTCAAAAAATTTAATGCCTTTATCTATTTGTTCGGTAATTGAAGTTGAAGGTGTACAGTATTTAGGCGTAAAACTCTGATTATTACAATAGATACAGCCTTCGGTACCTATTGTGCCATCGCGATTTGGACACGAAAATCCTGCGTTAATGGACAGCTTTTGAACTTTTGTTCCAAACTTCTGTTCTAAATACCGACTGTATCTGTAAAACCGTTCGTCATTATTGTACATAACTTACATATGTTTTGAGAAATCTCTGAGCAACTCCACAAACGAATCTATGTCTTGTTCTGTAGTATCAAAAGAGCACATCCAACGAACCTCCGATGTCTCTTCATTCCATGTGTAAAAGAAATATTTTTTGCACAGCGGTTCTATCCACTCCTTTGGGATAGTTGCAAAAACTCCATTTGCTTCTACAGGCACTGTTATTTTAATCTGTGGGATTTCAGAAATCGCTTTTGCTAACTTTTGCGCCATAGCATTAGCGTGTCGTGCATTTTCAAGCCATAAATCATCGGTAAGATAAGCCAAAAACTGCGCTCCTACAAACCGCATTTTGCTATACAACTGCATTGACTGCTTGCGGCGATACTTAAATCCCTCAGCTAATTTTGGGTCAAATATTAGAACTGCTTCGCCCATCATCATCCCGTTTTTTGTACCACCAAATGATACTACATCAACACCACAATCAACAGTAAAAGTGCGGAAAGGCAAATTAAGAGTTGCCGCAGCATTGGCTAATCGTGCTCCATCAACATGCAAAATCATATTGTGTTTATGTGCTAAATCGGCAAGTTTACGAATCTCGACGGGAGTATAAACTGTACCCATTTCGGTTGATTGACTTATACTTATCGCCCCGGGTTGGCTATGGTGCTCAAAACCAAACCCATGTAAATGGGGAATAATATCTTCGCAAAACAATTTTCCATTTTTATTAGGCACCGATATCAGTTTAATGCCTGCTATTCTTTCTGGTGCTCCACACTCATCTACATTAATGTGGGCCGTATCTGCACATATAACCGAACTGTATGGTTTTGTGGTTTGCATAAGTGATAAAACGTTGGCTCCCGTCCCATTAAACACAAAGAAAACCTCTGTGGATGTGCCAAACAGATTACAAAATACTTCTATAGCTTTTTGACTAAAATAATCATCGCCATAACCTATGGCATGGTTTTCGTTGACTTCTATCATAGCTGCCAAAATTCGTGGATGAATACCTGAGCTATTATCACTTGCAAATCCACGCATCATGTTATTTGAAGAGTTGTACATAAAAAACGTTTTTGAAAATATTGGCAAAATTAACAATTAAAGCAGCAAAAAAAATTGTAGGTAGTTAACTTATTTATTATCTTAGCAAAAAATAAAGTGATGATAGGCTTTATAGAAGTTAAAGTAATATTCCGCTACACCAACATAAAAAAACGTGATGGGTTCCCACTTATAGCTACACTTTAATACAAGTAATTGTATCGTTCCTCAAATTTATCTTAATAAATTCAACCTGATTATTTAATTTACAAACAATTAAAAAATATAACTATGTCAATAAAATTACCTTTTGCTGAATCCTACCGCATTAAAATGGTGGAAAATATTAAAAAAAGTACGCGAAAAGAGCGCGAACAATGGATCAAAGAAGCTAAGTACAACCTATTTTTCTTGAAAAGCGACCATGTTTTTATCGACTTACTAACAGACTCGGGAACAGGCGCAATGAGTGACCAACAATGGTCTGCAATGATGCTTGGTGACGAGAGTTACGCAGGTGCACGCTCATATTACAACATGAAAAATGCGATAAAAGAGATTCTTGGCTTCGATTATTTCTTACCAACGCACCAAGGTCGTGCAGCTGAAAACGTGTTGTATTCAACTATAATAAAAGAGGGTGATGTACTTCCGGGCAACTCGCATTTCGATACAACTAAAGGACATATCGAGTTTAGAAGAGCTATTGCATTAGATTGTACGATTGACGAAGCATCAGACACACAACTTGAAATTCCTTTTAAAGGAAATGTGGATCTGAAAAAACTTGAGAAAGCATTACAAGATACACCAAGAGAAAAAATTCCGTGTGTAATTCTTACAGTTACTAACAATACTGCAGGAGGACAACCTGTTTCTATGGAAAACATTCGCGGAGTTTCAAAATTGTGTAAAAAATACAACGTATTGTTGCAAATAGACTCTGCTCGTTTTGCTGAAAACGCTTACTTTATCAAAACACGCGAGAAAGGATACGAAAACAAAACTGTGAAAGAGATTGTAAAGGAGATGTTCTCGTATGCCGATATTATGACTATGTCATCTAAAAAAGATGCTATTGTAAATATGGGCGGTTTCGTAGCTTTCAAATCGGAAGAGTTGTGGAAAAATTGTCAAAAATTCTGTATCATGAACGAAGGTTTCGTTACTTACGGTGGTATGAGCGGACGCGATATGAATGCCCTTGCTGTGGGATTAGACGAAGGTACAGAATTTGATTATTTGGAAACTCGTATCAAACAAGTAGAATACTTGGGTAAAAAATTAGACGAGTATGGTATTCCGTATCAACGTCCTGCAGGCGGACACGCTATTTTTGTTGATGCTAAAAAAATATTAACACATGTGCCTAAGGAAGAGTTTATCGCACAAACTCTTGGTATAGAGCTATACTTGGAAGCAGGAATCCGTGGTGTAGAAATTGGTGCAATGCTTGCTGACCGTGATCCGGTTACACGCGAAAACCGATATCCCGAATTGGAGCTATTGCGTCTTGCTATACCACGTCGCACTTACACAAATAATCATATGGACGTAATTGCTGCTGCATTGAAAAACGTTTATGACCGTCGTGAGACTATCACTCGTGGATATGTTATTACCCGCGAAGAGCCTATAATGCGTCACTTTACAGTTGAACTCAAACCAGCTAAATAACAACTAAACAATAAAATAATGTATGAGACGGACAAGTTAATGTGAGAAATTTACAGTCTTGTCAAAACATAACATTTAATGTAAACAACTTTAAAACTTGTTCGTTTCTTGCATAGTTTAACAAAAAAATTATATCAGCATGACACCTTTATTAGTTCTATTGCTTTCAGTTATTGTCCCAATTATAGCGGCTTTTATCTTGTTGGACCGGTTTTTCAAAAAGTCGTTTTTTGTGTCTGTTGGGAAGGTATGGGTATTTACCTTGATTTTTATCGCTGTGACAGTTACGTTGAAGTTTACAGTTTTTCCCGACACAATAGTGTATAAGCTATCAATACTATTGGTAAACGTAATAGTATGTGTTTTATCTTTTGCTTTTATTGCCAAAAGGTATGTAAGACCTCTTTGGAATGTTGTAAATATTCTTAAAGCCATATCGGAGGGACAAATTGAAAAAAATGTAAAAATATCCCACAGTGGAATTGCTGAAGATACAGATTATGGTATGCTGATCAGCTCTACAGAAAGCCTAAAAGAAAAATTAGCTTCAATGGTAAATGAATTGCAGAATGAGACCAATTTATTATTGAAAGAGAGTGAAAATATGCATAAATTATCTCAAAACTTTTCAAGTAACGCTACTGAAAGTGCCGCCAATGTTGAGGAGATATCATCATCAATGGAAGAAATGGTATCAACCATTGAACAAAATTCAGATTCTGCAAATCAGGCTGGTCAAATTTCCCGAATGCTGGCACAACATATGGGTGAAGTTGGTGAAGCATCAGAAAATGATTTAAATGTAATGCGTACGATTGCTGATGAAATTCATGTAATAACAGAGATTGCGTTTCAAACCAATATTTTAGCATTAAATGCCGCTGTTGAGGCAGCGCGGGCTGGTGAACATGGCAAAGGATTTGCCGTAGTTGCAGCTGAAGTGCGCAGATTGGCAGAACGTAGCAAAGTGACGTCTGAAAAGATTATCGAATTGTCGAATGGCGGAGTTGCAGCTATCCAAAAATCCTCGTCTCTGATTGTAGAACTCAAAGAACAGGTTCTAAAAACCAGTGGGTTTATTGAAGAGATTGCTGCGGCTAGTATGGAGCAAAGAAATGGTGCAAATCAAGTTAACAACGCTATTCAACAACTTAATGTTGCAACGCAGGAAAGTGCACATTCGCACGACAAACTGTTAGATACAGCTAACTTATTAAATAATCAGGCTGATAGAATTAAAGAACATTTAGACTATTTCACAATATCGTAAAGAAAAAGTATATTAATAAAATAAGATTTCAATTGTGTAGAATAAAGGGTTGAAGTTAGGTCTTCAACCCTTTATTTTGTAATTTCAAATTAACCAACCAAACAATTTGGTAAATAGTAATTTGTTATATTTGCAAATAAAACCATTAAGTCCGATATATGAAACGTTTAAATATCATACTCGTTTTTTCTGTATTATTGTTTAGTTGTAAATCAGATAACAGCACTTACTATATAGATAACAATCCATATAAAAAATTTGATAGTTATGCCGAATTTAAGACAACAATAAATGAATTGGCTTCAATTAACAAAACAGCAACTCGCGATTCTTTAATCAATTTATTTCTTGATAGTTTAAAGTCGAACCAAGAGATACCTTTTGCAAAAGACACTTCAGTGATGTTCATATATTACGGAAAAGCGAAAAACGTAATATTTACAGGTGATTTCAATCAATGGTCAGTCAACGATAAGAAATATGAGGCTAAAAAAATACGTAGCACCAATTTATGGATATTGGAACAAAATTTCCCTGACGATGCCCGTTTCGACTACAAAATATCAGTCAATAAAAGCGAATTAATTATAGACCCTTTAAACAATACGGTTCAAAAAAGAGAATCTGGTCCATACTCCGAATTGAAAATGCCATACTGGGAGGCTCCTAAGTACAATATTGAAAAAACCAACATTCCAAAAGGAATACTTACGGATGTTAAAACAATTTTAAGCAACGAAACAAATCTCGACTATAAGATTAATTATCAGGTATATCTGCCACATAATTATCAAACTCAAACAAATCTACCAGTAATTTATGTTACCGATGGTCACGAGTACTCTAACCCATTGTTAGGCAATATGATAACCGTTTTAGACAATATGATTGCCAACAATATAATAAAGCCTTTAATAGCTGTTTTTATCGACCCTCGCAATCCCGAAAACTTAGAAGAAAATCGCTCTGTAAGTGAATATGATTGCAATGATCGCTTTGTTGATTTTATTGTTCATGAACTTGTGCCAGAAATAGATAAATCATATAAAACAAACCCGCAAGCTGACAGTCGTGCTATACTTGGAGTATCATACGGAGGGAAAATATCAACCTACACTGGTGTTAAAAAACCAGAAATATTTGGCTGTATAGCTGCACAGTCACCTGTCTTAGACGAAAGTTTAATACGTGAATATGGCAAAAATAAAAAACTACCCATAAAATTTTATTTAAGCTGTGGCACATTTTACGATGTAAAAGATAATACTCAATTATTGCGCGATGTATTAATTTATAAGGGATATCCATTAGAATATATTGAGGTCAATGAAAGCGGCTCGTGGGGAGCATGGCGTAACCAAATTGATATTATTCTAAAATATTTCTTTAGAATTGAGTAAAAGGGTATTTAATATTTACAATTGCGCACTATACGACAGTGCTAATAAAGGTCAAACATCTTAGATTTTAGAATATGCCTTTAATAACTTTTAATGATATGATGGCCGATTTGAAGGCTAAAAAATATTATCCAATATACTTTTTAATGGGTGAAGAAGATTACTTTATCGATGAAGTAACCGACTATATCGCCAAAAACGTTTTAAAAGAGGAAGAACGCGATTTTAACCAGTCAATCTTTTACGGCAACGATATTACATTGCCAAATATTATTGTTGAAACTCGACAATATCCTATGATAGCGGAACGCAGAGTAATTATTGTTAAAGAGGCACAAAACGTAAAAGGAATTGATGGAAGCGATTCGGACAAAGAATCTGCTTGGTTAAATTACGCTACAAATCTAATTCCAACAAATTCCAACAACCATATTAGTTATAGCTTACAGAGCAAGACCAATTGACAAACGAAAAAAACTATACAAATCACTTGAGAAAAATGGAGCTATACTTGAATCATCAAGGCTTTATGAATCAAAAATGCCCGAATGGATTATATCATATGTTAAATCAAAAGGTTATGACATTCAAACAGCAGCAGCACAAATTTTAGTATCGCACTTAGGTAACGATTTGTCGAAAGTTACGAACGGTTTATCGAAACTGATGACCCTGTTACCAGAGGGAACAGCAATAAACAGCCAGCACATTGAGGATAATATTGGAATTTCAAAAGAGTACAACATCTTCGAACTTAATAAAGCCATAGGCTTACGCGACACAACAAAAGCATTTACCATTGTTGCGCACTTTGCAAAAAATCCAAAAAACAATCCTTTACCCTTGGTTATAAGACAGTTGTTTAACTATTTTTTAAAGATTTTAATGATACACACCACGTATCGTAGCCTTGGCAGACAGGAGTTAGCCAATGCACTATCTATTAACGCATATTTTATTTCCGAATATATTGAAGCTGCACGAAATTATCCAAAAGCTAAAGTTGAAAAAATCATAAGCTACCTAAGACATTATGATGCTTACAGTAAAGGTGTTAACGACACAGGTACAGAAGATGGCGAACTTATGAAGGAACTGATATCGCTGATTATGGTGTAACATGAGTAAAAAAGCATTAACAATATACAAAGCCTCAGCCGGCTCGGGCAAAACATTTATGCTTACAAGGCATTATTTGACTTTAGCGCTCGAGACGGAGAAAAATTATACTCATATTTTAGCCATAACTTTTACAAGAAAAGCAACAGCCGAAATGCGCCAACGCATTGTCGATGAGCTAAGGTTACTATCTTCAAATATCTCACAATCAGAGCATGCCAAATATATTTCAAAGGAATTAGATATAAGTTTAGAGGAGTTGCAAATCCGTTCACAAAAGCTACTATCATCTATATTACACGATTATTCTAATTTTTCGATTACAACAATCGATCAATTTTTCCAACGCATAATTCGTAGCCTTGCACGTGAACTTGGACTGCCCGCAGGATACAGAATTGAAATGGACGAGAAAAAAATATTGTCGCGTGCTGTTGAAATCATGCTGGACAAAACAAGTGATGATGAAGAGCTGTTCAATCTGTTCCTAGAATATGTAAAAAGCGAAGTGATAGATGAAAACAGAAGCCACATTTTCCATAACGCAATTATTGAATTTGTTGAAAAAATATTGCGCGAAGACTTAAAAAGTGCTTTCATAAAAATTGGTGATAAAGAATTTAAAAATATTGTTCAAACGTACCAAAAAACATTGCAAACGCAATTCTACACTTTTGAAAATGAATTGAAAAGACGTACAAACATTTTCGAAGAACGATTAAGACATTATAATTTCGAACTAAGCGATTTAAAAAACGGAACAAGGGCTAAATATTTATATAATGCAGTATCAAACGGTTTTAAATTTAAAACTGATGACTTAAAAAAGCTATTCGATACAGACATTGATGAAGAAAAGGACAAATTTCTGAAAAAAGATTTTCTTAAAGAAATTGGTAGTGGTTACGATAGTTTGAATCAAATATTTACCTATGATTGTCAATATTTTACAGACAATTATCCACGATACTATTTTGCTAAAAACGCACACCGAAATTTGTGGCATATACTGTTCTTTGCAAATATTTGGTACGAAATGAACCAAATAAAACAGAACGAAAACCTGTTTGTTATCGGTGACTCCCCTGTCCTACTATCACAAATAATCGACAAAAACGACACCTCGTTTATTTTTGAAAAAATTGCAAACAGATTTAATCATTTTCTAATTGACGAGTTTCAAGACACCTCTACATTACAGTGGGACAATCTGCGACCATTTGTTGCTAACAGCATGGCACAGTTCGATCCGCAACAACAAAAAGGTAGCGTTAATAACCTGATTGTAGGCGACGTTAAGCAAGCTATTTACAGGTTTAGAAACGGCAACTGGGAACTTCTGAACGAACAGGTTGATAAAGAGCTTAGTAACCTCGGTATCGATAACCAAGTGCTAAGTCACAACTGGCGTAGCTCAAAAACAATAATCGATTTTAACAATACAGCTTTTAATATACTAAGGAAAAAGTTGCCATTAGAGTATTTTTCCAACGTACCAGTTAAATACAGAAACGATTTAGACTCTCTATATAAAGATTATGAGCAACAATATCCGCACAAGACGGAAAAACAAGGTTATGTACAAGTTGTTGCGTTAGAAAAAGATGAATATAGAGAGACAACAGTAAACACCGTAGTATCCCAAGTGTTAGAAATGTTAAACAGTGGCGTGCAACAGGGCGATATTGCAATTTTAGTTCGCAAAGCTGAACATGGTCAAATTATTGCAGAAGCATTACTTTCTCGCAGTTCTGACATAACAAAACACAATCTGCAAGTTGCAATGTCTGATGTACTTTCGGTTGATAAGAGCATTGCTATTAATGCTATTATCAATACTTTGAAATATCTTTCTAACCCCAAAGAAGGGTATTATATTTGGATAGCAGCGTGGAACGTAGCTAAAACGCTTGGAACAGATACTAAAAACTTTTTTTGCCAAACTACGCAAAAACTGTTCCCTTCAGAATTTTTTGACTCTATAGAAGATCTGAAAAAATCGACTATATACGATGCTGTTATTAAAATAATCGAGATATTTAAGCTAAATACAAACAAAGACGAAATTCCTTTCCTTTCAAGGTTTCTAAATTTTATAACACAATATTTAGAAAACAGCTCATCTGATCAAAAAACATTTCTAAAATATTGGGAAGACGAAAGTTCAAATGTCAAGATACCATCACCATCGACAAGCAACGCTATACAAATACTGACGATACACAAAAGCAAAGGGCTTGAATTTAAACACGTTATATTACCCTTTGTCGATTGGAGGATAGTTAACAGCAACAAAGAGCTGGTTTGGGTTAAAGACCAAATTAACGATACAAAATTTCCTGTTTCTGCACCGTTTAATAAAAATGCCGAATTTTCAACTTATAAAGATTTTTTATACGACGAGTATTTTAATCTTGTAGTTGACTCATTAAATATTATTTATGTTGCATTTACCCGGGCTAAAACCTCGCTTTCAGTTTATACGACACAAAAACCTGCCACAAACACAGTCGGAGAATGGATTATTAACATGTTTAATGAGCAAGATAAATGGCAAGGAATAATCGATTGTGATGACAAAAGTAATTTCTTGAAATATACCTTTGGAGATAACAAATTGTTATACGAAGCTAGTGATACAACAGAAGAAACTGGGAATATTATTGACTCATTAACAGTAGATACCGATATTTCTGTGTCTGTGCGTAATAGCAGCAATTTTTATCCAAAAGATGAGGACACCGAACTCTCAGGAATTGAATATGGTACTGTCATGCACCGAATTATGGAGCAGATTACCACTTTGTTGAGTTTAGACAAGGCAGTGGATAAAATTGCCGCAACAGGCGTATTAAGCCGAAACGAAATAGTTGAGATAAGCAAAAAAATAAAAGATGCTATTTCTCAACCGCAAGTATCTGAATGGTTTTCGGAAGACTCAAAAATATACAATGAGCATGTATTAATTAGTCCTGATGGCAAACTTCTCAGACCCGACAGAATTGTTGAAACATCAGATGGCAAAAGGATTTTGATTGATTATAAGTTTACTCATGAACAATCAGACGACCATATAAACCAAGTTCATAAATACGCTAAAACTCTTGAAAAAGCAGGGAAAAAGATCGATTCTGCATATTTGTGGTATATGATTCAAAACAATATAGTAAAAGTGATTGGCAATTAGCATTTATAAATGCGGCGCACTGAGCAAAATCAAAGTGTGCAATTAACAATGAATGAGCTTCCCTAAATAAGATTGACAACTGTTAATTGTTAATTGTCCTACGAATGATATATTTTTCATATTTTTGTTTGGTTAAATTGTTGTGTTAAAATCGACAAAAATTCTTTAAAATATCTTTAAACATACCGAATAATGAACATATCTTACAATTGGCTAAAAAATTACATTAAACTTTCAGAAACCCCTGAAGCTTTAGCAGAAATATTAACCTCGATAGGGCTTGAAGTTGAGAGCATTGAAGAGATAGAATCAATCAAAGGCGGATTGAAAGGATTGATTATAGGAAAGGTTTTAGAATGTAAAAAACACACCAACTCTGATCATCTGAGCCTTACAAAAGTTGATATTGGTAACTCAAATATTTTGCCAATTGTTTGTGGCGCACCTAATATTGCTGCAGGTCAAAAGGTTGTTGTGGCAACAATTGGAACAAAGCTATATGATGATGATAAAGAATTTGAGATAAAAAAAGCTAAAATCAGAGGCGAAGAATCAATGGGAATGATATGCTCCGAAAGAGAGATAGGTATTGGTTCATCACACGCAGGAATATTAGTTTTGCCAGATGATGCCGTTGTCGGAACACCCGCAGCACAGTATTACAATCTTACAAGCGATTACGTATTCTCAATAGGATTAACGCCAAACCGCCCCGATGCTATGTCGCACGTGGGTGTAGCGCGCGATTTGTCAGCATATTTTAGCATTCGCGAAAAACGTGATTACAGTTTTCCAGATGTTTCTGACTTTAATATCGATCGAACCACAAATCCCACAACCGTTACAATTGAAGATAATGATGGTTGTTTTAGATATGCAGGATTGACAATCGAAAATATAACAATTACAGAATCACCAAAATGGCTTAAAGAAAAGCTAACTGCAATAGGATTAAACCCAATAAATAATGTTGTTGATATCACCAATTTTGTTATGTACGAACTAGGGCAACCATTGCACTCTTTCGACTTAGATTATATTAAAGGCAATAAAGTAATAATCAAAACATTACCACAAGGCGCAAAGTTTACAACTTTAGACGAAACGGAACGCACCTTAAACGCCAACGATCTTATGATTTGCAATGCCGAAGAGGGAATGTGTATGGCAGGTGTTTTCGGAGGTTTAAAAAGCGGTATTACCGAAAAAACAACGAGCGTTTTCTTAGAAAGCGCATGGTTTAATCCAGTAAGAATACGTAAAACAGCACGTTTTCATGGCATTTCAACCGATGCATCGTTTCGATATGAACGTGGCACCGACCCAAATATAGTTGTTGTTGCACTGAAAAGGGCTGCCAGCTTAATCAAAGAACTTGCGGGCGGACAAATTACATCGAACATAATAGATGTTTACCCAAAACCAGCTGAGAACTTTGTTGTCAACTTCAATCTTAACAAATTTAACGCTTTTGCAGGGAAAGATATTCCTGCCGATACTGTTAAAACCATCCTAAAATCATTAGAAATAGATGTTGAAGAAATAAACGACATCAACTACAAGCTTTCAGTACCTCCTTATCGTGTTGACGTACAAAGAGAAGCCGATATAACCGAAGAGATCTTGCGAATATACGGCTTTAACAATATTGAAATGCAAGAAAAAACCATATCGTCGATGGTACAAAGCCCAAAGCCAAATCCTGAAGCATTGCAAGATAAAATCAGCGACATGTTGGCTGCATCTGGGTTTTATGAAATGATGAATAATTCAATAACAAAATCATCATATTTTGAACAATTCAATAAATCCGAAGAATCAAAACTTGTTAGGATAATAAATCCATTAAGCTCAGATTTAAACTGTATGCGACAATCGCTGCTTTTTGGAGCACTAGAAACATTGCGATTTAACAGTAACAGACAACATCCAAACATGAAGTTTTTCGAATTCGGAAAAACCTACTTCCGTGACAACCAAGAGAGTGCACAGTCATTAAAGTCTTTTTCAGAAGTATACAGATTGGCTTTGATTACAACCGGCAATCAAAGTGAGCAAAACTGGAATGTGGCCGAAACACGCACATCATTTTTTGATTTAAAAGCAATAGTCGAAAATATATTTATCAGAATGGGTATTAACGACTTAAACTCTATACAGCTATCATCAGTCGAGAACGATATGTGCAGTGAAGGATTAAAATTTGTGTGCAGAAAAAAAGAAGTTGGCGAAATATGGATTTTAAATAAAAAACTTAACAAACTATTCGATATCCCAACAACTATATATTATGCTGAATTAGACTGGGAACTTTTATTAAAAATATACAAACAAAACAAAATAGAGTTCCGTGAAATTTCAAAATATCCCGCTGTAAGACGCGATTTAGCACTATTGATAAACAAAAACATAACGTTTGATAAACTGAAAGATATAGCTACAAAAACCGAAAAAGAGTTGTTGAAAAACGTTGGACTGTTTGACGTTTACGAGGGCGACAAAATAGCCGAAGGGTATAAGTCGTATGCACTTAGTTTTATCCTGCAAGATGAAACAAAAACATTGAAAGACGAGCAAATTGACAATACCATGCAAAAACTAATAAATGCTTTTGAACGCGAGGTAGGAGCAAAACTCAGATAAACAAACTAAATTTCGAGCTCTATTTTCCTTTGAAAAAAGAAAAATGGAACATTGTTTGTGGAAGAATTGCATAAATTTGTAATACTTAGTTAAGTAATTTCCTTAACAAAGAATTTCATTCAATTATCCGCTATTATTAACAATTAAACAAAACTAGTATGAAAAAATTTATTGTCGCACTTCTTGCGCTAATACCATTTGTAATTAGCGCACAAACAATTGTTAGCACCTCTCCACAAAACAAAAATGTGATTTTAGAGCAATACACAGGTATCAATTGCGGCTTTTGCCCTCAAGGCACCACAATTGCAAATCAGATCTATAATGCTAATCCGACCAGGGTTGTTATTATTGCTATTCATGCTGGTAATTACTCAAACCCAAGTGCAGGTCAACCTGATTTTAGGACGCCTTTTGGTACAGCATTGGTTAACCAATCTCTTCTTTCAGGGTTTCCTGCAGGGAGCATAAATCGTCATGTTTTCCCTGATTACTCTATGACACCCCCAAATGGAACTGCTATGGGTAGAGGTTATTGGGCAAGTGCTGCAAATCAAATTATGGGCGAATCTTCGTATGTAAATGTTGGAGCAACAGCCGAAATAGACCTGTTGTCCAGAGAAATTACAGTTTATGTTGAAGCTTATTATACTGGTAACAGTCCTGTTTCAACAAATAAAATTAATATTGTTCTTTTACAAGACAAAACATACGGATTTCAGGCAAATGGCGGTAGCAATTATGAGCATAATAACCGCTTAATTCATATGATTACAGGACAATGGGGAGCAGACATTACCCAAACTTCTGCTGGCTCTCTATATTCAAACACATTTACATACACTATTCCCGAACACTTAAACCAAATCCCCATTTTATTGGAGAATTTAAGGATTGCTGCTTTTGTTGCAGAAGGACAACAAGAGATAATTTCAGGTTTGCAAGTTAAACCTACTATTGTTAACGTGCCAGACGTTGAATATCTAATAGTTGGACACTCTATCCATTCAGATGTTTGGGAAGGAAAAATTGCACCTGCATTTTCAGTAAAAAGCTATGGAAATAGTGTAACATCATTAGATATCGAATACAAAGTAAATAATGAGCAGACTCATAGCTACACTTGGAACGGAAACCCTCAATTTCTAGAAACATTCGAAATAGTGTTGCCTGAAATTACTTTTGATGCTCAGCAAACCAACACACTGACAATTAATATTCTGAACGAAGACTTTTCTCCCGAGAATAACAGTTTAAATTTAACTTTAAACCTAGCTCCTACTGCTCCTATAAATGATATAAAAGTAGTGGTAAAACCTGATCAATATGGCTCAGAAACCACTTGGAATATAAAAAATGAAACAGGCACAATTATAGCCCAAGGAGGTCCTTACTCAAGCACTTCAGTGGTAACTCACGAATTATTCATAGATGATGGTAATTACACTATCTACGTATTTGACAGTTACGGAGATGGAATCACTGGTGGATACGTAAGGGTTAAATATGGAGATGAACTTATTTTAGATATTCCGGGTTCAACAATAGGCTCAAGCATATCAAAAAAAATCATAGTAAGTAGTATTATTGAGATTGATTTTAATCCGTATGATGGCTCTACTAGTGCTCCCGCTAATGGTCCTTTCAAAATCTTCCCAAATGTTCAAATGTATACGCCTGAAGGAGACGTTATTAACGAAGACAATGTATATTTTGCAGTTGAATTAAACAAAGACACAAATGAAGGTCAAATTATACCATACACCGCAACTGTTGATGGAAATCATACAATTAGCATTGTTCCTGACTATACTTTGAACGATGGTACGGTTGTATGTTTGTCACTTAATGCCAAAACAGTTGAAGGATATAGTATAAAACGTACTGTTCATTTCACAGTCGGTCCTGTAGGAATATATGAAAACGGCTATTCAAATATTTCAATATACCCTAATCCTGCAAAAGAATCATTTACAATTTCTGGAGTTAATTTTGGAGAGGTGTCAGTTTATTCATTAAACGGACAAATGGTTTTAATTAAGAAAATAAACCCATCTAATAATATTATCCCCACTGGTGACATGCAGGGAGTTTATATAGTAAAAATTCAAACAAACGATAAATCAATAATTAAACAATTAATAGTTATCGAATAGTTTATTCGTAAAACCAGAAAAAAGGGGATTATAAAAGTAATCCTCTTTTTTTTATCGTTTACTGAACAAAAAAAACTAATTTTGAGACTCGAAACTAAACAAGAAAAACAGTTTACACATGCTTACATTAAAACAAATAAAAGAGAATTACGATCAAGTAATAGCAGGGCTGGAGAAAAAAAAGTTCAAAAATATTGAGCTTATTGACGAAATTGTTAAAACCGACGATTTAAGAAAAGAATCACAGAAAAAGGCTGACGATGCATCTGCCGAACTAAATAATATATCCAAAACTATTGGCAAATTATTTCAAGAGGGTAAAAAAGAGGAAGCAGAAGCAGCCAGAGAGAAGACAGTAATTCTAAAAGATGAAATTAAAACCTTAACAGACGCTCAAAAAGAGGCAGAAACAGCTCTTGAAAAATTATTAGTTCTAATTCCTAATATTCCGCACATTTCAGTTCCTGTTGGATCTACAGCAGAAGATAACGAAATAATACGTTCAGGAGGAACAGTAAGTAAACCAAAAGCAGACGACCTGCCACACTGGGACTTGGCTAAAAAATATGATATCATTGATTTTGAGTTAGGTGTAAAAATTACAGGAGCAGGTTTCCCTCTATATAAAAATAGGGGTTCTAAACTTCAACGTGCTTTAATCAATTTCTTTCTCGACGAAGCTATCAACAACGGTTACATAGAAGTGCAACCTCCTATTTTAGTAAATGAGGATTCGGGTTTTGGTACGGGTAATCTCCCCGACAAAGAGGGACAGATGTACTATGTAAATGCCGACAACCTTTATTTATTGCCAACTGCCGAAGTACCTGTTACAAACATATATCGCGATATGATTCTCGAAGAGAAAGAGTTACCTATAAAAAATTGCGCTTATACACCCTGTTTTCGTCGCGAAGCTGGTTCATACGGTAAAGATGTCAGAGGGTTGAACCGCCTACACCAATTCGATAAAGTAGAGATAGTGTGCATTTCACACCCCGAAAATTCGTACGAGATACACGAAAAAATGGTAAACTATGTCGAAAGCTTAGTAAAAAAACTACAACTACCCTACCGAATTCTTAGACTTTGCGGTGGTGACATGAGCTTTACCTCTGCCCTAACGTACGACTTCGAGGTATGGTCACGCGCACAAGAGCGATGGTTGGAAGTGAGTTCAGTTTCAAATTTTGAAAGCTTTCAGGCAAATCGTCTTAAATGTCGCTATCGCGATGCGGAAACAAAAAAAACAAACTTAGTACACACGCTTAATGGTAGCGCATTAGCATTGCCGCGCATTGTAGCAGCATTGTTGGAAAACAACCAAACTGAAAAGGGAATTGTAATTCCTGATGTATTAGTACCATACACTGGTTTTTCTATTATTGACTAATTTAAAAAAGTAAAATGCAACAAACACCGTCTCGCATAATATTGGGTATCGATCCTGGAACCACAATAATGGGATACGGTTTGCTTGATGCATCGTGTAGCGATTTAAAGGTTATAAGTTTAGGAATCATTGATTTACGTAAAATTAAAGACCATTATTTAAAACTCTCCTATATTTACGACCGAACAAAGATGTTGGTTGAGCAATACTCGCCAGATGAGTTGGCTATAGAATCACCTTTTTTTGGTAAAAATGTTCAGTCGATGTTAAAGTTAGGTCGCGCACAAGGTGTTGCAATGGCAGCTGCTCTTAGTTATAAGATTCCAATATACGAATATGCTCCTCTCAAAGTAAAGCTTGCAATCACTGGAAACGGAAATGCTTCAAAAGAACAAGTGTCAGGCATGTTAATGAAAATGTTCAATATCGAAAATGAGCCATCATTTTATGATGCTACTGACGGTTTAGCTGTGGCAGTTTGCCACTATTATCAAAGCAAGAGCGTTCATGGAGGCAAAAGCAAGGGCAAAGCAAATTCATGGAGTAATTTTGTAAAAAACAATCAAGATAGAATTTGTTGACGACACGGTGACTAAGCCGAAGTATAAAAGGAACAAGGTGAAAGGTGAAAGGGACAAGGTGATGCACCGCATTCATAACTCGTAACTCGTAATTGCTAATTGATAATTGATAACGTGGGTTATGTTTTTAACATAGAGATGCCATAATATGATGTCTCTACAACACCTTAACATTCAGATAATTATTTATTCGTAATTGCTAATTGTTCATTGCTAATTGCTAATTCCTTGTCACGTTTTAAGCTTTTTCTTTTTAGCGGCAGGGAATAGTATATTATTGAGAATTAATCTGTATCCCGGCGAATTTGGGTACAACTCCAACAATGTATGATGGTCGCCTACATAATGTCTGTAATCTTCCGGGTCGTGACCACCATAAAATGTCCACGTACCATTGCCAAAATTTCCGTGAATATAGCGTGCTTCATCAAGTGCTTTATTTTCTCCCATTATAAGGACTTCGGGCTTAATTAAACGCTTATCGAATGCTGTTGTTTGTCCCATAAATCCTTTGATAACAGTTTCATGGTTTTGGCAAAGCATTGTGGGTACTGGATCCCACTTTGCCGAAAATTCAAACAGAGTAAAAACATCGTTACTCTCTGAAACTCTCCTGTTTTGCGTAACATCAATATTGGAATACTCGTATTCTAAAGGATTTAAAACTAAAGTAAAATCAGTAAATGCAAAGCATTTTGAGTAATCTAGCTTTGAGTTCATATCCGGATCATAAGGATCTCCATCAAAAACCTGGTGGCAGATATCCACTCCTTCCGCAGCCAAAGCAATATCAAAAGAGTCTGTACCACTACACATTGCGAATAAAAAACCTCCATTTCTCACATACTCTTTTATGGTTTTTGCAACCGCAAGTTTTAATAGTGAAACTTTTGAAAACCCTAAAGCTCTGGCGTCGTCTTCTGCGTTTCTTACTTGATTCTGGTACCAAGCTGTGTGACCATATGCTCCATAAAACTTACCGTACTGACCTGTAAAGTCCTCATGATGAAGGTGTAACCAATCATAATCAGATAGTTTGCCCAGAACTATTTCTGTATCGTACAAAACATCATACGGTACTTGTGCATATGTAAGAACCAAAGTAACTGCGTCATCCCATGGCAGAGCCTCTTTGGGACTATATACAGCAATGCGTGGGGCTTTATCTAACTGTATTGCATCTTGATTTACGTCCGGTTGTGAGATTTCATGCAATATTAGCTCTTGCTGAGCTGATGATATTGTTTGATACCGCACATTACGAATCAGACACTCCGACTCAATCTCTTTGGCGTAAGGCAAAAGGAAACTTCCTCCACGATAGTTTAGCAACCACCAGCCAGAAACGTCTTGCTGAAGCGCCCAATAAACAACTCCATAGGCTCGCAAATGGTCAGTCTGCTCATTATCCATAGGAATCAAAATCCCTGTGGCATACGAAGTTAATGTAATATTAAGGATACAAAAAATATAAAATATCTTTTTTATCATCACATCTTATTAATATCAAATTGTTTGAAAATTATTTAGGCTAAAAAGGCATGTCTGGGTCATCAACTAATAATATATCGTTGTTGTTTTGATTTAAAAGCTCCGGTACAAATTCATCAACCTCATCATTCATTTTTGACTGAATAATGGGTGCTTCGTTTTCAAAACTACTAATATCAGCCATCCCTTCTACTCTAATGTCTGTGAAGCTGGCAAACTCCGACCTGAAATTTAATATAATATCGCCTATTGCACCATTACGATGCTTGGCAACAATTATTTCTGCTTTGCCGTCAGAGTCGGTGCCATCATATAGGGTGTCTATTTTATAATATTCTGGTCTATGAATAAATATAACAAGGTCAGCGTCTTGCTCAATCGATCCAGATTCTCGCAGGTCAGACAGCTGAGGTCTTTTATTTCCTGTTCGCGTTTCTACCGCACGATTAAGCTGTGAAAGAGCTATAATAGGCACGTTCAGCTCTTTTGCCAACGCTTTAAGTGACCGCGAAATCATTGCCACCTCCTGTTCTCTTGAAGCCTGCTGTCCAGCAGTCATCAGTTGCAGATAGTCAATTATAATTAACTCAATTTTATGCTCGTGTACTAAACGACGACATTTTCCACGCAGTTCAGATACTGAAATAGCAGCTGTATCATCAATAAACAGTTTAGATTCCCTAAGGTTTTTTAAACGTTGCTCGAGTTTCTGCCACTCCCAATCTTCTAAGTTTCCAGAGCGTAGTTTATTAGCATTTATTTCACACTCGCCTGCTATTAATCTGTTAACAAGCTGAACGCTCGACATCTCCAAACTAAAAAAAGCTACAGGTATTTGATGCTCTATTGATATGCTCCTTGCCATACTTAAAACAAATGCTGTTTTTCCCATTGAGGGTCTTGCTGCAACTATCACTAAATCTGATGATTGCCAACCATTTGTAAGATAATCTAAATGTGTAAAACCACTTGGCACTCCATTTAAACCTCCCCCTTTCTTAGAATTCGCCTCAATTTGATGTAGCGACTCCCTAAGAATAATATTTATTGGTAAAACATCTTTTTTAATACTTCCCTCAGATATATTAAATATTTCATTTTCGCTATAGTCAAGAAGTTCTTGTACATCGTAACTTTCGTCAAATGCCCTTTTTTGTATATCTGAAGCAACCCTTATAAGCTCACGTTGTATATATTTTTGAGCTACAATTTTTGCATGATATTCAAGATTATGTGTTCCAGCCACATCAGCCGTCAGCGAAGCAATATAATTACGACCGCCAACTTCTTCAAGTTCACCCTTATTATGTAAAGTGTTACTAACTGTGAGTATATCAATAGGAGAATCGCTATCGTACATCTCTGTTATGGCTTTAAATATTTTGCCATGTCCCTTACCATAAAAGCACGACTCTTTTAAAAGCCCAACTATATCATTTAAAGCATCTTTGTCTAACATTAATGCACCCAACACGGCTTTTTCAATTTCAAGATCGTGTGGAGGAACCTTCCCTTCTACAATAATAGATTGATTGTCTTCTATTTGTCTATTTGTTTTAGCCATGATTACTGTTTTTAAAAGAGGATTTTAAATTTCTGGTGTTAGTTAATAACAACTTTTAGTTGTGCATAAAGTTATAAAAATTCAATAAGAAAAAAAAGATTTGCCTCTATATAAATAGTGACAAATCTTAATAATTTATGCTTGTTTACAAATAGCAACAAATGTACTATTTGTTCTGATCCTTACCTTCGGGTTTAGGTAACAGCACTTTGCGCGAAAGTTTTAGTTTTCCGTTATCATCAATATCAAGCAGCTTAACATCAATGACATCGCCTACTTTCAACACTTCTTCAACTTTATTTAATCTGCGCCACTCAATTTCAGAAATATGTAACAGACCATCTTTGTTTGGCATAATTTCCACAAAAGCTCCATAGGATTGAATTGACTTAACTTTGCCTTTGTAAATATTTCCAACTTCTGGTACTCCCGCTACATCTTTAATCATTGCAATGGCTTTGTCCATAGATTCATTATTAAATGCAGCAACCTCAACGATACCTTTCCCTTCTGTTTCCTCAATAGTAATTATAGTTTCGGTTACACGTTGAATCTCTTGAATAACTTTTCCACCCGGTCCTATTAATGCTCCAATAGAATCTTTCGGAATTGTCATCTGTATCATTCTTGGTGCATGAGGTTTAAGATCAGGACGTGGTTCTGGCATTACCTCTAACATTTTTGACAGAATGTGCAAACGTCCTTGCTTGGCTTGTTGCAGAGCTTGTTCAAGTATCTCGTATGGTAATCCGTCAATTTTAATATCCATTTGTGTTGCGGTTACGCCATTAACAGTACCTGTGACTTTAAAGTCCATGTCTCCAAGATGGTCTTCATCTCCGAGAATATCTGAGAGAACAGCATACTTGTCACCGTCTGTAATCAACCCCATAGCAATTCCCGAAACAGGCCTTTTAATCTTTACGCCTGCATCTAAAAGCGCTAACGTACCCGCACATACAGTTGCCATAGAACTTGACCCATTTGACTCAAGTATATCAGAAACTACACGTACGGTATAGGGAAAATCTTCATTCGGAATCATTGGTTTCAGTGCTCTATAAGCCAAGTTGCCATGTCCTATCTCTCTCCTACCCGTTCCTCTGTATGGTCTTGCCTCACCGGTTGAATATGGTGGAAAATTATAATGTAGCAAGAATGTCTCAACTCCCTGACGTGTAACCTCGTCAACTAATTTATTGTCTAATTTTGTTCCCAAAGTAACTGTGGTTAATGACTGGGTCTCTCCACGAGTAAAAATTGCTGAGCCGTGTGTAGCCGGCAAGTAATCAACTTCGCACCATATTGGTCGTATTTCGTCCAATTTTCTGCCGTCCAATCTTTTGCGTTCTTTTAACACACAATCTCTAACGGCTTTTTTCTCTACTTCGTGATAGTAACGTCCTATAAGTACTTCGTTAACTTCGTCTTCTTCAGTATATTGCGATAAAAACTCCTCTTTAATAGCGTCGAAAGCCTCGGCTCGCTCTTTTTTGCATGGATTTCCCTTAGATGCAATATCGTACGCTTTTTGATAACACTCATCCCAAACTTTCTTACGCAACTCTTCGTCATTCTCTTCGTGGCAATATTCACGTTTAACAATACCAAGCTCTTTAGACATCTCCATTTGAACTTGACAATGTTTTTTAATCTCGTTGTGAGCAACTTTAAGAGCTTGAAGCATATCCATTTCGTCAACTTCTTTCATTTCGCCCTCAACCATCATAATATTTTCCATGGTTGCACCTACAATCAAATCGATGTCAGCACGCTCTAAATCAGACACTTTTGGATTGATAACAAACTCACCATCTATACGTGCAACTCGACATTCTGAAATTGGACCATTAAACGGTATATCGCTAACAGATATAGCTGCCGATGCTGCTAATCCTGCCAAGGCATCTGGAGAGATATCTTTTTCAGAACTGATTAACTCAACGTTAACAAATGTCTCTGCGTGAAAATCATCGGGGAATAATGGTCTTAATGCCCTGTCGATAAGTCTGGCTACCAATATTTCCGAATCTCCCGGACGTCCTTCTCTGCGTGTAAAGCCTCCTGGAAAACGACCTGCAGCTGCAAACTTTTCTCTATACTCAACAGAAAGAGGCATAAAATCCACATCTTCTTTTGCTTCAGATGCGGATACTACTGTTGCCAACAACATAGTTTTTCCGCATGTAAGTACTACTGCTCCATCAGCTTGTTTTGCTAATTTGCCGGTTTCTAATATTATTTCACTTCCATCTGGTAGTGGAATATGTTTTTTTATAATGTTCATATGTTTTATTATTTTAATAGTTACAAAAAAAGGCAATTTTCATTGCCTTTTATTTTATTTACGCAGGTTAAGTTCAGCAATAATTGCCCGATATCTGGTAATATCGTTCTTCTTCAGGTAATCTAAAAGCTGACGTCTTTTCCCAACTAAAGTCAACAGAGCTCTTTGAGTGCTGAAATCTTTTTTGTTTCGTTTCAAATGCTCAGTTAAATGTGAAATTCTATAAGAGAAAAGAGCTATTTGCGATTCTGCTGCTCCTGTGTCTTTCTCTGATTTCCCATACTTTGAAAAAATCTCAACCTTTTTCTCTTTTGTTAAATACATATTATTCTATTATTAAATTATTCTTTTTTATTTAGAACCGCAAAATTATGAAAATTATTCTTATTAACCATGATTGTTTCATAAAATATTTTCCAATTAATTAATTGGAATAATTTGGAAACGTAAAAAATAGCTCTACCTTTGCTCAAATTTTGGTAGTAAAATTAGGAATTGCAGTAAGATTCTTAACAGAATAATTCATTTTTTAGGTTTCTTTTCTCATTGACTAGTTTTGGCAAAACAGAAGTCCAAAGCAACATTATCCACTAACATTCATTTAGTTTCGGTTAATGTTTTTACCAACCATTAATTTGAAACTTTTTAACACTTTTAATACAATTAATTATTACAATCATGAGAGAAGGAACAGTAAAATTCTTCAACGAAACAAAAGGTTACGGCTTTATCAAACCAACCGAAGGTGGCGAAGATATCTTTGTACACCAAACAGGTTTAATTCACAAAATACGCGAAAACGACAAAGTTCGCTTTGAAGTTGAACGTGGAAAAAAAGGCATGAATGCTGTTAACGTTGAAGTTATAAACGACTAATAATCGACTCTTCAAATAAAATGCCACCCCATTTGAGGTGGCATTTTTTTGTGTTTTGGATTTCAGACTTTTGACTTCTAATTTAATTACGGTTACGTCACACCTACTTTTAACTTTATTGTACAATAATTTTCTCCACTATAACTTGGTTCTTACTCATTATTTTGAGAAAATATATACCCTCGGGTAATGTTGATACTTCTATTTGTGCCTTCTTACTAATAAACTCAGTGTGTACAATCTGTCCTGAAATCGAAATTATTTCGATACGAGCTTGATTTTCGCCAGGCAAGTCAATAAACAAATATTCTTTAGCAGGATTTGGATATATACTAACCTTATATTCTACACTCTGCACATTAATACCCCCATCATTAAACTTTGTCACAAACGACATTCCTTCGGAAATAAATCTACTTGAATCGGGAATTTCTAAACTATATTCTGCCCAATAGTCGTGAATCGAGTTTGTTGACGATTTAAAAATCTTGTAATTCATTAATTCCCCATCAACGAATCCATTAGAACTGAGATCTGTTGTATCTTTTGCAAATGCTACTAATGCTGTATTAAAACTTAAACTTCCAATAGCCATTGCTCCTGCACATTTACCTTGTGTGGTAAAAACACCTATCTTATCGCCAATAGAAAAATCTTGTAAAGCCTCTTTTGAAATACCAATAATATGTGAGTTTCCACTTGATTTTTCCACCCCCCATGGATAGTTTGTTGTACCTTTAAAATCTGCTATGATTTTATCACCTTTGCAATCGGGAAAATCAATAGTAACATCCTCAGATGCAAACACATAATAAGCCTTTCCTGGTTGCAGGTAATATAAAGTTGCAATATTTTTCGGAGACCAGTATACACCACTTGAACCTATCTCTTTTATCACTACAATAGATGGAATATAAGCAAAAAAATCGTCACAAAAAACATTACATTCACTAATTACTGGCATTATATTCCATCCTTGTTTTAAGTTTACACTTCTATTTTCTATTTTATTTCCGGCAATTCGAAAATATGTATTATTAGAAACTTTTATCTTGTATCCGCTATTGGTATCCCAATTTTCCAGCGTGTTAATTCCTGTAGATGGTTGATATGAATTTATTTCGTCTTGAATGATAACAAGATTGGTTGTAATAGACTGTGTAATATCTTCAACATCTGAATTTATTGGTGTTAAAAATGTTGACACACCATTCCAACCTGAGTATAATTTTATAGGTTGCATCTGTCCGTTTCCTGTTACCGATATTTCAAAATCATCAATATATATTCCGTCTTTATTCGCAGATGCATCACTCATAAATCTGAATCTTATATAAACTGATTTGTTTAGATAATCATTAAGCGAATAACTTTTCTGCATCCACATTGTTTGCGTTCCTGTAAACTTCTCTATTCTATCCCATTGTGCTCCATTGGTAGACATCTCAAGATAAACATTATCGTAGTTTGTTTCTATTTCGTATTTTGTCCAAAACGTCAGTTGAGCACTTGCATATCCCATCAACCCAATGGGACCAAAAGTTGCAGAAGTATTCCAACCATTGCCGTAGTTGCCGTTAGGGCTTTCGGTAAGTGATTTTGAGGGAGAGTGGTAGCTTGTATTTGTTAATCCCCATTCGCCTTCAAATTTCCAGCCATCTGTACCACCTTCAAAATCATAAACAACGGGTGGCACCATAGGAACAGTTGGTTTTACAGTAACAGTATTTGACTTGCCAGACTCTTTGTTTGTATCGGCAAAAACAGCAGTAACATAATACTGATATGTTCTTCCGTTTACAACATCAAAATCTGCAAAATAATTGGTTGTTACTGAGTCACATAATGTTCCGTTTTTATAAACTTTGTAGCAAGAAACATCCACCACATAATCCCAAAACAACTCAACCACATTGTCTGACGGCAAGGCTACTAAATTTTTTGGAGGAAATCGCATATTCGACATTGTTACAACTGATGCTAAAGTTGCCTTGGTAAATGTAGTTGCCATTGGCACGTTATTATAGCTTAATCCAACTGTATCGTTTGCTGTGTGGATATACGGACTGTGGTTATCAACATCTTCAAATGGAAAAATTCCCATATAACCATTGTTATTAAATGATTCGTGATCACTTGAGCCTCCTAATAAAGTTCCTGGTTCAACTACAAAGCTGGGCAGATAAATACTGCAAACGTTTGTGTAAAATTGGGCTAACTCAAGAGCTGATTGTGGGTATATAAGGGTTGTTTTAATAACTGTGCTTGAAGGTTTTAAATATCCAATCATGTCTAAATTAAAATATCCAAGTATATCCATGCCTTCTTGCGCACATCTTTGTGCATAGGCTTTACTTCCATACAAGCCATACTCTTCACCTGAAAATGCGCAAAACACTATTGTTCTGTCAAAACTGTATTGACTTAGTACTCGTGCAATTTCTAAAACAGCAGCTGTTCCAGATGCATTATCATCGGCACCTGGCTGACTAGAACTATTTGAATAGGTGTCATAGTGTGCGCCAAGCATTACAACTTCGTTAGGATATTTCGTCCCTAATTTTGTAGCTATTACGTTGTCACTTGCAGATCCAGACGGCATTGGGAAATCATGTATCTCTACTGTTAATCCAAGTTCTTCAAATTTTCCTTTTATCCAGTTTTGTGCTTCAATCGATTGAGGAACGTAGGCGTTACGCGTGCCATAATTTTGAAGATGCCGAACTATTGTAGTAAGATTTGTTCCTGAAATTTGTAGTAATAACTCATCAACAAAAGGATCTACTTCAGATATTTCAGGAAATCTAATATTGTTTTCAGGTAATCTTGCTTTATTATTAAAAATTCTGATTAACCCATCGTTTTTAGCAGGTTTAATATACTGGTGACGTTCAGCACTGACCTTTACAATTATGATATTCTCATTGTCAAATAAGATTTCGAAATTATTTCTATTCTGCTTGATGTATTCGGTCTTTTTTTCATCATTATCTACAAAAACCACGTAATATGCACTACCATTTTGCCATGGTTGTGGATCAAGAAGAATAGTTTGATTTTCTTTCAAATCATGTGATGCCGTACCAATAACAAACTTATCACAATGGTAATGAACTGTAAGATAATCTTTCTGAAACATTGCTTTTGTTTCGGTAAAGTTTTTAGTTGGTAGCAAAACTAAGTTTTGCGCAAATGCCTGTAACACAAACACTTGCATAAACAATAATAATACAAATCTTCTCATATTTTTATATGTTTTAAATTTTTAATTTTCGATTTAATTAAAACTAATGTGCCTTATAATTAACCTATTAATGTTATATTTTGATTGTTAGTTCCATATTAGCAAAAAATAAACAATCAAGGTTCCAAATATCATAAAAATAATTGTTGTTTTTCACCTATTTTCTAGATTATTTTTTCCAGAAGTTAGGCATAAACAATGCCAAAACTGTAAAAATTTCAAGTCTTCCAATCAGCATAAGCAGTGACATTAGCCATTTGGCTGCAACGGGGAACTCAGTACAATTAAGTGGTGCTGACACCTTGCCAAGTATTGGTCCTGCATTACTAAGCGAAGTTAATGAAGCTCCAAGAGCAGTTTCAAAATTAAATCCCAGAAATGTTAAAGCAATCGCACCTACTATAAAAATTAAGATATATACAACAACAAAAACTAAAATATTACCCACCAAATTAGATGGCACAGATCTGCCATTCAAACGTAGTGGTATAACAGCCCTTGGATGAATTATCCTACGTGTTTCGTAGTAAATATTCTTTATAACAGCTGTTACTCTAATAATTTTCATTCCTCCTCCGGTCGAACCTGTCATGCTACCGATGAATAATAACAGAAAAACAATGTTTACAGTGAATGTTGGCAATAGTACAAAATCTGTCATTACAAATCCTGTGGTTGTAATTATCGAAACCGTATGAAACAGTACAGAACGAAAACTGCTAGTTGCTTTAACCGGAGAATATAGTAAAGGGGCAAACAGAATAATTGCAAACAGAGCTGTAATTATAAAGTAAAAAAACAACTCTTCGTTTTTTCTTATTTTTGAAAACTTAAATGTTAGGACATAATATAGTACACTAAAATTAATTCCTGAAATAAACATAAACGCAATTATCGTATATTCTATTTGAGGGGAATTAAAATACGCTATGTTACTGTTTTTTGTGCTAAAGCCACCAGTTGACATAGTTGTAAAAGAGTGACAAACAGCATCAAAAGTTGACATACCCGCAACTTTAAGCATAACTATCTCAAGTACAGTAAGAGACAGATAAATTGTCCACAATGTTATTGCTGTGTCGCTAAGTTTTGGTTTAATTTTTTCAAAAGTAATGCCTGTAACTTCTGCCGAAAACAGTTGAAGTCCTCCAACATTAAAAAATGGCAAAATAGCGAGGCTAAGAACAATAATACCCATACCTCCTATCCATTGTGTCAAAGAACGCCAGAACAAAATCCCGTGTGGTAATGATTCTATATCATTAACAGTTGTTATTCCTGTTGTTGTAAACCCACTAATGGTTTCAAAAAAAGCATCAGTAAAACTTTGTAAATATCCTCCAAGGTAATATGGTAGACACCCAAATATAGAAAAGACGACCCAAACCAGACTTACAATTATATACCCATTCCTCCTATTAACAACACGTTTACTTTTTAACGTCGACAAAAAAAACAATAGTCCCACAAAAAAAGTAACAGAACCACTTAGTATAAAGGTTTTTATATCAGACTCGTTGTAGTAATATGAAACAAGGGCTGATAAAAATAAAAAAACTGACTCAACAATAAGTAATATGCCAAGTATGTGGATTATAAATTTTCGATTGAGCATGATTAATTAAAAAACTCTTCGAGCTTATTAACTGCAGTTGACAACGAAAAAACAACTACATGGTCATTTGCTTTGATATGTGTGTTGCCATCGGCAGTAAATGCTGTTTTTTTCCTTATAAAACCCCCTACAACTGCATCTTTCGGGAAGTTTATATCTTTAAGTTTTCCTTTAGTAATTTTTGCACCGGGTCTTACAATAAACTCAAATACCTCAGCATCGGTTGCCGTTAAGCTCATAAAAGAAGAAACGTCAGCATTTATGGTAAATCGAAGAATATAACTTGCAGCTATTAATTTTTTGTTAATAATTGCATCAATCCCCATGTTTTCGGTCAAGCTGATATAATCAATACTTTCAACGGCTGCAATAGTTTTTCTAACGCCCATTTTTTTAGCCTGCAAACAGGTAAGTATATTTATTTCGCTATCGCCCGTAACTGCAATAAAAGCATCCATATTTTCAATACCCTCTTGCACAAGAGTTTCAGTATCACGCCCATCCCCATAAATAACCAAACTATCTGAAAGCATATCGGTTAGTTCAAAACATCTGCTTTTATCGTAATCAATCAGCTTTACATTTGCTGTTTTCTCTAAAACACTTGAGGTTCTGAACCCTATACGCCCGCCACCAAGAATCATTATATTTTCAGGTTCAAGCTTTTCGTGTCCGCTGTATTTAGTAATTTTGGATATACCTTTCTGATTAGCTATCACATAAACAACATCACCCTCTTTAAAAATATCTGACGCTCGCGGTATTATCGTTTCCCCGTCACGTGTAATCGCAACAACACGATATAGAAGCTTCTCTTCGACTTGTGTAGATTCGACTACCGTTCTGTTGATAACAGAGGCATTTTTGTTAAGTTTAATCACATGCAATGAAAGCATTCCTTGAGAGAAGTTAAAAACCTCGCTAGTACCTGTCTGTGTCAAAAGGTTAACTATCTCACGTGCAGCCAACATCTGTGGATAAACCAAAGCATCAACACCCATACCAATACAATGCGAACGATTCGTTGGGTTTAAATACTCAGCACTGTCAATTCTGGCAACGGTTCTTTGAGCCCCTAAGCGTTTAGCTAAAATACACGCCATCATATTGACTTCCATATTGCTGGCAACAGCAACAAAAAGATCAGCATTTTTTACACCAGACTGTTTGAGCACATTAAATGAAGTAATAGACCCTGTAACTGTCAAAACATCATATTGTGAAGAGAGTACATTCAGAGATTCTTCATCAATATCAACAACAACGACTTCATGATTTTCGCCAGATAACATTTTGGTGATTTGGTATCCGACAGCCCCTGCGCCACCTATAATTATCTTCATTTGCTAACCTGTTAATTATACAATGCTAATGCTTTCTATATATAGTAACTTTAAAACTTTCAACTCAATTTACATTTCAATCTTAGGTGCTTTTTGAGCCTCTTCAGATGCTTTAAAATATCCTTTTGCATTGAAACCGAACATCTTAGCAAAGATAATTTTTGGGAATTTGCGTATATATGTATTGTATTTGCGAGCTTCATCATTAAATGCGTTACGTTCTACCAAAATACTCTCTTCAATTTGCATTAAATCATTCATAAGTCTCTGATAGTTTTCAGAAGCCTTAAGATCAGGATATTGTTCAACAACAACCATTAAACGTGACAACGCTGATGAAAGTCCATCTTGAGCTGACTGAAATTGTTCAATATTTTCGGGAGTCAAATCATCACCAGAAATATTAATTCCTGTTGCTTTAGATCTAGCTTCGATTACACCAACTAAAGTTGCATTTTCGTGACCTGCATAACCTTTTACAACAGCAACTAAATTCTCTACTAAGTCAAGCCTACGTTGATAATTAGACTCTACTTTACCCCATTGTGCATCAACAGATTCTTCCGATGAAACCATTCCATTGTAACTTGAATAAGCCATAATGCCAAACACTACAAGTAGTATCAGTATTGGGACTATAATCATAACAGAAGCAAGACAGCCTGTTCCTTTTGTTTTTACTTCATTTGTGCTCATTTTTCTTATGTTTTTATTTTAAATTAAACAAATTGTATTTCAAACTATTAGTAAAGTTAGATTACGGCTTGTAAAGTTATTAAAATTATTAAACCACAAGCACAAATTTAATGATTTGTTGGCGATTGTATGTCTACATGCTCATTTAATATTAGTATATTTGTCGGGAGTTTTCGTCTAAAAAACAGTGACGTTGGACAAATTTATGCAACATATATGTATTTTTATGCGTATAATTGGCAAACGATAACGTTGAGCTAAATATTTTCCGAATATAAAATACAACTAGATATGAAAAAAAAATTATCAAAGAATAAAGTATTCTTTACGGCTTTCGTGCTATTTGCTTCTTACATTATACCTACTCACCTTTTGGGGCAAGTTCCACAGGATACTTTAATTGCAATCAGTATATTTAAAAAAACATCAACTTCTTTTAATGTAGCTTACACTGTTGGATACAACAACACAACAAGTCAAGGTATTTGTTATGGTTTATCTGACAATCTAGATTTGAATGGGACACATGTATCTGTTGACCATTGGAAGTCTGCCGATACATTGACAATTCCAGGTTTAACTCCATTAACAAGATACTATTTTAGTATATACGCCATAACCCCAACTGACACAATATATGGAGCAGTACATAAAGCTACAACAGTAGCACCAGAACCAACTACGAATTGTGGCACACCCAGCGTTGTTCATTTGGACAGTTGTTCTGTCCAAATAAGTTTTGATGTCGCTACTGGAGCAAATAGATATCTGTGCGTTCTTGTTGAAGGTAATACTCCTGTTAATCCTGAGTTGATTGAATCTGGCGTTCAACCTTCGGTGCTAAAAGCTACAATAGGATGTGTTGATTTGGTAGAAAACCTCCAAAATGAATATTCTTACGATTTATTAAACCTAGAAACCACTTATTCTTTAAGCGTGTTTCCCGCAAATCGTCCTGCCACAGGATATCATAACATAAGTTATAAAACTGATGGAGAAATATCTACCATCACATTTGAAACACAAAAAGTAACTCCGACAATACAAACATCTCAAATATCAGCAAATGCTATTCTTGATGGCAAAGCAAATATTTCATGGATTAATGGCAATGGAAAAGGACGCGTTGTTTATATTAATAACACTAACTCATTTACAGATCCCACAAATGGCGAATACCCATTGATTAACAATGCATATAGTGGTTCAGGACAACAGGCTATATACAACGGATCAAACTCTAGTGTTGAAGTAAGTGGACTATCAGCAAACACTACTTATTATTTCAGAGCGTATGAGTTTAACGAAAAAACCACAGGAAATCCCATGTATAATACAAGTGAAGCATTAGATAATCCGACATCTTTTACCTACTACTATCCAGCACCAGAAGTTCAGGACTCAAACATTATGTTTAGTTATGAAGGACCAAATTCAGTTAAAGCTTCTTGGTTAAAAGGAGATGGAATGAACAGAATTGTTGTGATGAACACATCTAATGTATTTACAACACCTACAAATTTTACTGATTATACAGCCAATTCATCTTGGGAAAATAGCGGAGAACAAGTTGTTTATAATGGAAATAGCAATATTGTGATCGTAACAAATATTTCAACCGATATACAATACTTCTTTAGAGTTTTTGCTTATAATAATGAGTCTCAATATGCAATGTTCAATACATCAACAGCTATTAAAAATCCAAACTCGATAAAATTATCTCCTCCTTTAATACAAGACTTCGATATTGAGTTTAGCAATGTTACAGCTACAAGTGCTACTGTGAACTGGACACGAGGAGATGGCATGTACTCAATAGTTTGTATGAATATAGCCGAAAACTACTTAACGCCTGAAGACTTTATTACATATAACACAAATTCAGAGTGGCAAAATTCAGGAGCACAATGGGTATATTCAGGAGATCAAACATCGGTCGATATTACAGGTTTAACATTAGGGACTACCTATTACTTTACTGTGTATGCATTCAATAATAGCGATTATCCTATTTACAATATATCGCCAGCAATAGACAACCCATACTCACTACAATTAGGAGGACTGAATACATGGAATGGCAATATATCAGAAAATTGGGAAGTCGCCAAAAACTGGTCATTGAAGCATGTCCCATTTAATGAAAATAACGTAATAATACCTGAAGTAACAAACCATCCAGTATTATCACAAAACTCAAGTGTTAAAAACCTGACCTTAACAAGCAAAGGGCGACTAACTGTAGAAGAGGGTGGCATTGTATTGTCGGTAAATGGTACTCTTTATTTAAAAGGAGATGCTATAAGTTCAGGATCCTTGGTCATACGAGGAAGTTCTAGCGTTGATGTAACTGGAGAATCTTACTTAACAAGAAAAGTTACTGTAAAAGATTGGCATATAGCAAGTATTCCAAATAATAACAATAATGCTTTACAATTCACAGGTTTCCATGTTAGCAGATGGATTGAAACTACATCAACCTGGGTTAATTTAGGCAATTTAGATATTGTTGAAAAAATGAAAGGTTACGCAATATATCCTGGTAGCAAGGACACGGTGCGTTTCAGAGGTAGTTTTAATAATGGACCACAATCAATTGATGTAACAAACTCAAAAAATGGTCATAGTGGAGACGGATGGAATTTTATGGGAAATCCTTATCCATCGGCTATTGACTGGGGAATTTCTGAAGGTTGGAGCAGAGAAAACATTAACAATACCATATACAAAAATATGGAAAATGCTGGATTTACTGGTTACGTCACCTACAATTACGAAACAGGTGTTGGTGTGCCAGAAGGTACAAATGGAATAATCCCTGCTAGTAATGGCTTCTATGTGTTGTTAATTGACTCAACATCTCCAGACCCAGTTACTGCTACATTGGGTATAAACAATAACGCTCGTGTTCATAGTTACGATCCTTACATAAGAAACAGTGAAAAGTCTACTGAAAAAATTCTTCGTTTATCTATTTTTGATAATGAATCAGCTGTAAGTGAGACAGCTATTCTATTTCATCCAAAAGCATTAAATGAAATAAATACTGATATTGATGCTTTTGTACCTCCGCTCTTTCCTGAAGTGGAAAGACCCCAAGTATTTAGTATTCGCGGATCTAATAACACGCAAATGATTCTATCATCAATAAACGAAAACCTACTTAACACACTAGAACCCGATCATTTTATAGAAGTCCCAATAGGATTAATAAATAACAGAAGTTTATCATACAGATTAGTTCTGAACGGAAACACTATAGGTGAAGATTTTGATGTTTATCTATACAATAAAAAAACAGACAAATATCATAATCTTGAACAACCTTATAGTTTATCAAGCGAAGATGAAAATAGTTACAATACATTTTCAGTACGTATAACACCAAAAGGTGGAAACGTAGCAATTAACAACACCCCTAATAACAAAATTGATATAGATGTATTTGCAGTAAAAGATGTTATAAATATTAATAGTCACGAACCAATAACAGGGACGGTAACGGTATATGACATAACTGGCAAGTTAGTCTTTTATGAACAATTAAACGGAGTTAATAACCATACAATAAAAAACGATAATAAAACTGGTATATTTATTGTTGTAATAAATGGCGAACAGGGATATTATTCTAAAAAACTGTTTGTAGAATAAATAATATAGTAATAACATGAAACTTATAAAAAGAAGATTGCGTGTAATCTTTGTATTTGTAATAATTTTAACATCCTCTACATTGCTTTATTCACAGCAGAAAGAAGAGTTTGGAAAGAAACAAATTGGAAGAGAAAGATTGTCAGATAATAAAAACGATAAAAATGACAAATCAGATAAGTTTCGCAATCCAGGTGGTCCAGGTGGACCAGGTGGTCCAGGCGGTCCAGGTGGACCAGGCGGAGAACTTCCAATAGGAAATGGTTTCATGTTTTTAGCTGGCTTGTCAACTGCTTATTTAATTATTAATAATCGCAGAAATAAAAAACAGTAAACTTTGTTAAGCATAGGTTATAAATATTAAATTAAATATAGCATTTATTAAAAAGAGTTAGAAGTTAACATAACAAAGCCAACTGTTTCATGGTGAAATAGTTGGCTTTGTTTTTATTAATTAAACGTCCTTAATGTTTCCTATTTCTTCTCTTTTAAAAGAAAAAACGCTCATAATCATATGACTATAAGCGTTTTATTTTTTGTACCCAGAGCCGGAATCGAACCGGCAAGGATTTGCATCCACTGGTGTTTGAGACCAGCGCGTCTACCAATTCCGCCATCTGGGCGTTTTGTTTTTGGTGGCGCAAATATAATAGCTTTTTGTTTTATCAACAAATAAATTTCTAATTCATTTCTTCAAATTCTATATACTCTCCTACATGTTTAGGTATATTCTTTTTACCTCGCGGAATATCAGTAACGTAAGTATCTCCGACATTACCTTGCGAATTAGCCGAAGCTCTTCTTTCAAACTTTCTTACCTGACGTTTAACAAACCAACGAAAAAATATGCGCCCAACAAAATTGAGCAACAGCATAACAAGTATAAAAATTAGTAGAAAACGCATTTATAGTGTCCTATCATTTAACAAAAAACAGCAATAATAACGATATTGAATAAAGCACTATTTTAAGCTGCTCCATGGTTAAACCAAAAAGTCTCATACGTGGATACGTAAGAATTACACTGATAAGAGAAAAAACTGTGGTTCCTAATAATATCCAATTAAAAAACACGTGGGTAAATAGATCCATTTTATAAAATATCGCACCTGAAATAATATGTACAATTGATTTAGCCAATACTATGCCAAAGTAAAATATCGTGTTTTGGAACAACAGACCAGTTGAAACAATTTTCTTCCTTGCTCGTAATATCGAATGAGCTAAAAGTATTGCAATCATTGAGCCTATCAGAATTTTATCGGGTATTAGAGTAATGTTTTTTAACAGATATTTTCCTGTTAGCCAGCCTAATGTAAGAAAAACCACATACATTGTGGTTGTCCCTAAAACCGTAACAACAATATTGAGAACCGTCTTACGATTGATAAACGAAAGTCGAGTTGCTTCTAATGAAAACATCTCAAACAGAATACCCAAAAGTATAAAAAGTGCTACTGTATTTATGTGCATATTATTCAATTTTTATATCATAAATAAAACCATCAATATGTCCAACCAATAAGTGAAAATTATTTTCATTTTCGTATCTAGTTATGGTAAATGGAGTTATGCCATGCGTTGGAAATCCTAACAACTGTTTGCCATTTTGATCAAAAAGAAAAACCTTTTTGTCTGTTCTGTCAACAACTCCTATTCCACGTTTTTTTGCGGAAAAACGATAAATGGTCGGCATATCCTGTATCTCTCCTTTAAAAATATGTGTAAAAACCTGTTTCCCCTGATTGTTAGTTACTAACAACCTGTTTTTGTCAACAAATATGTGATTTCCTTTGCCATCAGACGTAAAATCTGCGTAAATATAAAAATGTTTTTGCGATAAATCGAATAATTTTTCACGTCTTACCGTACCATCTAGCGATATCGACATAAGCTCGCCACTATTAGTAGTTGTAAACCATCGACTGCGCGAAGAACTATAAAAGAACGGCGAGTTTTGTGCTTTCCCATACAATTCACTTGGCTTGATGCGTTGGTCTCCACGCCTATCTAGAATGTAAACACGCAAGGTGTCACCTAGTAATATATAATCTTTTGTTCCTATGCAGAAATGTTGAGCGGGTGTTGTGACAATGGCATCTGTTGTACTAAAATTCCATCCGTCAACTTTATTCCCATCAATATCAATCATTGATATTGTTCTATCTTCGTGTGGAATAGCTATTCTATAGTTTTTGTTTGAATCGTAGTCAAAAAGTGCCAGCCCCGTTGTAGCTTTGCTTTTGAAAGATATAGGATATCGGTCGCTGTCATCTCCATCCATATTGGTTAAATAAAGCGTATTAGAGGTATTAAAGAGAAGTTGCCTTTTGTTATCCTTGACAACTTGGTTTATGTCGCTCAAAATAATCCCGTCAAGCTGTTTTTGCCATAAAACTCTTCCTTGGCGGTTCAACAAATACAATATGTTAGAGCTATCTTGCACTAATATTCCTGATGCATTGCTTTGCCCTAAACTTACAATGGTAGGTTTAAGTATCGATGAGTTTTCTAAACGACTTTTCCATTCATAGCTCTTGGCGGCTGCTGTTTTGTGCTTGCCAAAATCAATAACAATATTGTGATAAGGTTTCTCCATATCATAACTTACTTGCCACAGCATTTTGTATGGAAATGAACTTAACCTTTCGTTAATTGATTTATGCAACTTTTCTGATAACCAGAAAGACAACATGTCAGTTTTACTCCCTTGTTGTTGATATATTGTAATATTAGACTTGCTCGCCTTCTG
>JGI24712J26585_10000140_pt1 | contig 58424 bp, 43 predicted proteins | sample BioPla3DNA2_FD_26585 | JGI IMG/M metagenome (IMG submission 26585) | reverse complement strand
AAATCCTTCTTTGGACTGTTTCTATGCTACAAAAAAGCGGCTTTTGCATAATTGCCAAAACCGCTTTGTCTACGGTCTGAGGGGAGCTAGATAGCTCCTCTTTTGACTTTCAAAAAGGTTTTTGAGGGGAACCGAGTTTATGAAAAGGATGATGTTGTTTTTCTTTTTTATCGTACTGCTATTGTTTTACTGTGCTGCTAAAGCAAAAGACATTTCGGTTGGCAAAGATGGCTTCTCCACAATTACTGAAGCGGTAGAAAAAGCACAACCCGGCGACACTTTGCGTGTTTCTCCCGGTTTATACACGGAGAACACAGAAAGCTTCCCTATTGTCATAGATAAACCGCTTAAAATAATCGGAGAAACGGGAACGGTATTAGAAAGCCCTCCATTTATCCCCCTGCTTAAAGTAGAGGTCGAAGGTGTTTCTGTAGAAAATATCGATTTTCGTTTGTTGCGTTGGGGAATCGTAGGCTTAGCAGATAGACTATCCATAAAGAATTGCAAATTTACACTTTTTGATGATACCTATCGTGTTTCTTCTTGCGGTATTTGGCTGGCAGGAATGAAAAACGCTACGCTTCAGGACAATCGTTTCTATGGTTGTGGAGTGTGTATTGCAGGAGTACCTATCAATGAAAATAGCGACAGTAAGCCCGTATTGACCGGCTTGTTTGAAGTGGGGGACGATACAGAATATTTCTCGAGCCATATGTTTATCAACAATTTTGTAAACGATAAGCCACTTTATTACTTTAATAATGCTAAAAACCTAACTGTTCCGGAAGATGCAGGACAGGTTATTGTAGTTTGTAGTGAAAATGTCAGTATAAATAATATAGACGCGTCAGATTGCAGTATGGGTTTGATAGTTGCACATTGTAAAAATGTCAATGTTGCGCACACCAATACTGATCGTTGTGGCTTGTTCGGTATCTATTTGGCATATGTTGATCACGGAAAGATAGGTAACAGTACGGTTCGTGAGTCTAATCATGCCATGGATTTTCGTGCATCTAAACACTTGTTGATAGAAAATTGTAGCGTTGAAAGTAGCGATCAGGGCATATTTTTTTCTTTTGTCGATAATAGCCGAGTATTATACTGTGACGTGACCAGTACCGGTCAGGGATATTTTTTTGCTGCAGGCAATCTTAATTCTGTGGTTCAATGTAAAGTAGTCAACTGCGAAAATGGCATGAATTTGCAGAAGGAAAATGATATATCAATAATAAATAACTATTTTGAAGGTAATTCGGTCTGTGCCCTCAGGGTGGATCGTTCCCCATCAGCAATAGTAAATAATTACTTTTATCAAAATTGGGTTGATGTTATGGCATACAGTGATGTATCAATTATTCTAACAAATAATATATTTTGTGAGAGTAAATCCTGCGGTCTTTATTTGCGCGATATTTCATATAGTGTAATAGAGTGTAATACTTTTGAGAACTGTCTTGATAGTAGTATTCAAATACAAGGCAAGATTAGCGACACTTCTCTTGAAAATAATACCGTTGGTAAATAAAGTATCTCAGTTAAGGCTATTTACCCGAAAAGGAAAAACTTGAATTTTATTGTCAGAAACGAGGTTTGCTATTAATTTTTTCTGACAATTTTCAATTATAAATAAGCTATAAATCAATTCTTAAAACCGCAAAACCAAAAAAGACAGGTTTGTTGTTAAACTCTGCTTTATGCAATTAATGATTGGAATCATGGTGCCCAAGAACGCAAGAGCCTGTCTTTGACAATTTGAAAAACACTCTCAAACCACTCATCTTCCATTCCCAGGAATTGTCAATATGAAATCAGTCCCCTCTTGAGGATGGCTTGACGCTTTAAGTACCGCTCTATGCTGGCGGGCAATTTCTGCGGCTATGGATAAGCCCAAGCCATACCCCCCTTCCGACTTGTTACGGGCTTCATCCATCCGGTAAAATCGATCAAACAAGTGTTCAAGGTGCTCCGGAGAAATATAAGTTTTGCTGTTATGAACTGTCAATATCAACTGGTCGCTTTTCTTTTCTAAACTCACCTGAATATCGCCACCCTCTGGTGTATACTTTATCGCATTATCTAAGAGTATAGACAGCAGTTGCCTTAATAAATCCGTGTTTCCTTGTATTTTCTGATTAGGTAATACGTTACTGAAAAGTGTCAGGTTTTTCTCATAAGCAGGAGCTTCAAAGGCAAGCGCCACTTCGTTTACTAAGTTCGACAAATTCAGTTCTTCATGCTCCAATGGTTCTCTTCCTTCATCGCTTTTGGCAAGGAAGAGAAGATTTTCAATCAGCTTTTTCATTGTCAACCCCTCTGCCTTTGCGGCTGACAGCCACTGGCTATCCCCCTGCTCACTGCCCAAAATATCAAGGTTAGCTAAAATGACCGTTAAAGGGGTCTTTAGTTCATGAGAAGCATCGGAAATAAATCTTTGCTGTTGCTGCCATGCGGTTTTTACGGGTTTAAGTGCTAAATTAGATAAGAGCATGGATAATAAATAAAACAATACGAGCGCGCCAACATATACAGCTGCCCATGTCCATTGGGTGCTGCTAAGCTGAGCATACTCATTCTGTAGGTTTACAAAAGCAATACGGCTGCCTTCCCGACCGTAAGCGATACCAAGGTCTCGAAAAAAACCATCGGACAAATCAGTAGATTGCGCTCTTTGGCACAAAGTCTGAAGCGTGTCTTCGTCTATTTGTATCCAAGGAGTCATTAGTTCCCAAATCCCTTCCTCTCTTTCAATGGCAGAAAAGGTGATGTTAGGCGGCTGCTGTGGTTTACCGGGAACGGGAAGAAAGTAAATACGAGGCAGTCTTTTAATATCAACTTCCAGTTCACGCGCAATCGCGTCTTTGTAATTCCGAGTAAATTGTATCCGTGTAAAAATGATGCCCGCCAACAAAACAGTGGTCATGATTAAAAACACTAAGGCCATGCTGATAAGCACAAAGCGGCGTCGTAAAGCTTTTAACATACTTCGTACTCCAATAGATAGCCCAGGCGGCGCTGCACTACAATTTGTACCTTGCTATCCAGGTAAAACAGCTTCTTTCTTAAAAAAGAAATGTAAGCTTCAACATTATTGTCCACCGCTTCACTATCCGCTCCCCACACCTTAATAATTAGGTCTTCCTTGCTGATAATATGTCCTGAAGGCAAAGACATTAAAATGTGCATGACATCCAATTCTTTTCGGCTAAGACGCACTTGCTTGTCCTTGCACGAAAGTGTACTCGTGTTAGTAGAGAGTACTATATCACCAAAAGTCACCTCATCCAATTGCACCGTTCCTTGCCGGCGTAAAAGAGCACGCACCCTTGCCAAAAGTTCTTCAGTTGTAAAAGGCTTAGTGAGGTAATCGTCCGCACCGCTATCCAGCCCCTGCACTTTGTCCATGACCTTATCCCGTGCAGTGAGCATTAAAATGGGTATATCGCTACCTTCTTGGCGCAAAGTGGAAGCTATCTGAAAACCATTGAGACCCGGCAACATAACGTCTAAAACCAATGCATCATAATGGCCGCTTTGTGCATACTCAAGGCCTGTTTTTCCGTCATATACCGCTTCAACCGCATACTGCTGCCCTTCAAGAAGCTTCACCAAAGCATTGGCTAAATGTTTTTCATCTTCAACAATTAAAATTCGCATTCGATTCCCCCTTATTACCTATATTATACAATACTAGCTTATTCTGAAAAGAACCTGAAAGAAATATTTTATTTTTTTCAGAATCATTTCAGTTTACTTTGTTAACATAATCTCAGCAGGAGCTTAGCCTGCCAGAAGGAGGCAATACAATGCATATTCAAAAACACTTGAAACAAAAAATCATACTTTTTCTCTGCTTAAGCCTGCCATTCTCTATGGCAAGCACAGCGGCCAGTGCGTCCACTCCAGCGGCTGTACCCGAATTTACTGAAATCACCGTGACTTTAGGCAGCATCACTAAAACTGTGATTGCTACCGGCTCGCTTAGATTTAAACAAGTAGATAGTCTAATGGCGCCGGAAAGCATTACCTTGTCTTCCATTGAAGTTGAGCAGGGGGATGAGGTCAAATCAGGGCAAATCTTGGCTCACTATGATACCCAGGCCCTTAAAGAAACCATTGAAGAAGTGGAAGCTACCCTTACCGCTCAGGACGAAACGATACTAACATTGCTAGGCCAGCAAAAGCCTAATCAAAACATTAAACCAGTCATAGAAGGCGTGCTCAAAGCAATTAACATAGAGTCCGGTCAAATGGTGCAGCAAACCCTACAAGATGCCCCATTAGCTATCATTTCAACCAACGGGTTGATGCAGGTAAACATCGTCCCTACCAGCATACTTTCTCTGGGGCAACAAGTGCGGGTAAAGGTGGGTACTGTAATCTACACAGGTACGGTAGCGCGCCTTTTGAGTGACGGCAGCGTGCTGATTACTTTTTCCGATGCAAAAGCGCTAATCGATGAAACAGTACAAGTAACCCTAAACAGTGTCGTAATCGGCGAAGGCCAGGCACAAATAAATCAGCCATATTATCTATATACAGATATAGATGGCGTGGTGAGCAGTGTTCCGGTGAAGGTAAATACCTCTGTCACCAGAAACACGGTTCTTGTTAAAGTAGCCAATGCGGATCCTTCTTTGGAATACCAAGAAGCATTAAAAGAGCGGGAGGAGATAGTCCAAAGACTAAATAACCTTCACACCCTCCTGAATAATCCCGTGTTTCTTAGCCCAACGGCTGGTATTGTCTCGGAAGTAATCGCACAGAAAAACCTTCCCCTGACCGAAAAAGATATTGTATTAAATCTATATCCAAAACAGGCTTTTGTTATGGATGTTTCAGTTGATGAGCTGGATATCCTGTCTGTCCAAAAGGGCCAAGAAGGTACAGTAGCGCTTGATGCCCTGACCGATATTACACTACCTGTAAAAGTCGAAAAGGTTTCCAAGTTAGGAAGCCCCTCATCGGGCATTACAAACTATACGGTCACCCTTTCGGTAGCAGAAGATAAAAGGCTGCTGAGCGGCATGAACGGCACGATGACTTTGACGGTAGGTGAAGAGACCGGAGCTGTACTGGTACCGCTTGCCGCATTAATGAGCGATAGACAAGGCAGCTATGTATTACTTAAAGATCAAAATCTCGACGCCAATCAAGAGCAGACCGGCATCAAAACCTATGTAAAGCTCGGACTATCTGACGCTAACTATGCAGCCGTTACTTTAGGGCTTAAAGAGGGTGATGTGTTGCTGGTACGCACAAGCGCCCTCATGCAAACAGGTGGCGATCAACGTCAGCAGATGCCGGACTTTGGGCAGATGGGGTTCCCGGGTGGCATGGGCGATATGCCTCCGGGCGGCGGTAATTTCCAGCCCCCCGGTGGAGGACAGCGTCCATGATTTATATGCAAGATATCAGCAAATGCTATCAGATGGGGAGCGAAAAAGTGCATGCTCTCAATCAAGTCAGTTTCAATATTGAAGACGGGGAGTATGTGGCCATCATTGGTCCAAGCGGCAGCGGAAAATCAACTCTGATGAACATCATTGGTTGCTTAGATATCCAGGACAGCGGCACCTACAAGCTGGCGGGAGAAGATGTAAGCAGATATTCGTCAAGAAAGCTCGCTAAACTTCGCAGCACACATATTGGTTTCATTTTTCAAGGCTTTAACTTATTGGGAAAACTAAATGCCCTTGAAAATGTAGAATTACCCCTCATTTATCAAGGCGTTAGCCGGAAACTAAGGCGTCAGCGTGCGGAACAGGTTCTCGAAAGTGTCGGGCTTGCTGATCGAATGAAACACCGCCCTTCAGAACTGTCCGGAGGGCAGCAGCAGCGTGTGGCCATAGCCCGGGCGCTGGTTTCAAATCCGCGTCTGATCTTGGCAGATGAACCGACAGGCAACCTGGACACAACCACAGGAAATGAAATCATGGACTTGTTTGCCAAACTCCATGCCCAAAACAACACCATTGTCCTAATCACCCACGATCAGGGCATTGCCAAGCGCGCTGAGCGTTCCCTACAAATTGTTGATGGAAAAATTCAACATGAAACATACAATGGGAGGGACGATTGATGCAATCAATACAAATGGCATTTAAATCTATCCTGGGCAATAAAATGCGATCCTTTTTAACGATGCTTGGTATTATTATCGGTGTGGCCTCGGTTGTAGTTTTGGTTTCAATTGGCCAAGGCGCCAACCAGTCTGTAAGCGACAGTATTCAAAAAATGGGTACCAATCTGCTGACCGTCAACATCAACACCCGCCGTAATAATCCTATCAACCTTGAACGTGTTAAGGAAATGCGTACACTTGAAGGTGTAGCGCAGGCATGCCCCGTTTCCACAAGCTCCGGCACCTTAAAAGCCGGTTTACAGCAGTATGAAGACGGTTCAATCATCGCGACCTCATCTGGATACGATGAAATACGAAACTATTCACTGGCCCGAGGACGTTTTATAACCGAGCCTGATGTAACGAACCGCAGTTTCGTGGCGGTGATTGGGCAGGAGGTGGCTGAAGAATTGTTTGGTAGTGCCCAAGTGCTTGGTGAAATATTCACATGGAAAGGTTACCCTTTTACGGTTGTCGGCGTTTTAAATGAAATCGGTACCAGCATGGTCGGTTCGGGAGATAATTTAATCATTATTCCGTTTACCGTTGGTGAACGCCTGTTTTTTCGCAAGGGCATTAACAGTATCTATGTGTCCGCATTATCCGCAGAAAATGTAAGCATCGCTCAGGAAAGTTTGAAAACCTATATGGACGCTTTAATGGTAGGTGCCTCATCATCAAATACCTATAATATTTACAACCAAACAACCGCCCTTGAAACGCTAAACTCAGCAACTGCAACCTTAACGCTCATGCTTGGCGGTATTGCAGCTATTTCCCTGCTGGTAGGCGGTATTGGTATCATGAATATCATGCTCGTTTCCGTTTCCGAAAGGACCCGTGAAATCGGTATTCGTAAAGCCATTGGGGCTACCAGACGAAACATTCTAAGCCAGTTTTTAATTGAAGCGCTCGTTGTTAGTCTAATTGGTGGGCTGATAGGCCTTGGTGTCAGCGTTGTAGCAACTCACTTGCTAACGCCTGTTTTAAAAATGACGCTTACTATCTCCCCCTCCATTGCCGGATTGGCTGTTTGCTTTTCGATTGCAGTTGGTATTATTTTCGGCCTCTATCCCGCAAACAAGGCGTCAAAGCTTTTGCCCGTTGTGGCTTTAAGGCATGAATGATATGCGTGTTATAATTTGATAATTCTTATATAGTTGGCGCAAAGGTAATAAATTTCTAACGATATATTACTCGACAGACAAATCGGAGGAATGATTTATGAAGAACTTCAACAGAAAATTCTTAGGATTTATACTATCCGTGATATTAACATGCGGAATTTTCGGTACCGGCATGGCGGACTCGGCGGCCGGAACGGTTGTGGTCACCAAAGAAATGGTCACCGATACCCAGCGGCGTTATACACTGATTGTTAATGGCGTTGAAACACCACTAAAGGAAGGCACCTATGAAAACGCAATCCTTGCAGAAAGTGAAGCCTATGGAAGATTCGGTTCAAGCGCTCAGGGCGAAGAATCCGATTATGCCTATCGGGCGGCACTGTATGTAACCAAGGACGGTATCGACGAGGATAAGTCGGTAACGCAGGCCATCCAAGGCGGAAGTTATTCTGATACCGAAGCACATGGGATTACCATCAATGCCTCCAGCGATAGCTTTAACGGTATGATTCTTGATGGCGGAAACTATACCATTTCCAATGCAACGCTGAATTTGAACAGTAACTCGGATGGTTCCAATGTTAACGATTTTACAGGTTTGGGAACAGCAATCGTCAATGCAAACGGAGGAAAGCTTATTCTTCAGGACAGCGCTATCCATACAACAGGTGTCGCAAAGCTCGCCCTGCTGACGGATTCCGGCGCAGCAACGCTTGTAAAAGACTCCACAATTAGCGTGCAGGGTGGAACGCTGTATGAAGGGTATCGTAACAACTCAAGCATGGCAACCATGGTATCCCCACCTTGGGTTCTGGGAATCGGCGGCAATGCACGGCTGTCAAATCTTGAAGGAAGGTACTCGCTGCTAACCGTTGTAAACAGCAAAATGACCGCAGGGGGTTGGGGCGTTCTATCCACGGATTCCGGTTCCGATATGCAAATCGTCGTAGTGGATAGCGAAATTACGCTTAACCAATCCAACATGGGCGATATATCTGATCCCTATCTGGATACTTATGGAACAGGCTATGGCGCTTTTGCCATCGGCCAGGCACAAGAGTTTTTTACGGTACAACAATTAATGCCGGAACCTACGGCGGCGTGATAACAGGCGGATATATGACATTCGCAGATTCTAACTTTGAAAACGGCACCATGAATGTCTATCCTCTTTCCGGTGATGCGGAACGATATGATTTTTTAGGTCATAACGTAACGGGGTTTTCTTCTGAAGCTGCCTTTGAAGGGATCACCGGCAAGGGACAGCCTACCATCTTGAACTCCGATGGCTTTGGCATTATGACATGGGGTTCGGCCGGTGTGAAGCTGACGGAAGGAACAGTATTCAATACGGATGAAGCGGCCTTCCTAATTAAGAGCCCGGATACGACAATTCTTGTAGAGGACGGCTCTGAGATTCATGTTAAAAATGGAATACTGTTGCAAATGATCGATGATGAAAACAACGCGGTCGAAACGGATGCGCAGCAGATTTTCGATACCCAATACACAGTGTTAGCCGGCTGGCCGTCAGAAAATGGCAGCGTTACCCAAACCAGCGATGGTGGCTACGTAACCTTTACCATGAAAGATACAGCTTTGGAAGGAAATCTCTACAACGGTACAGGATACCATAACCAGAACGGCAGAAGTTTGGTCATATTCATCGACAGCGGCGCGTCGCTCCGGGGTGATATCAGCGCAACAGAAGTGATCCATGTCAATGAGAAATACAATGGGACGAATGCGCTAAATGCGCAGAAGTACTATATCCCCTCCGATCAGTATTACTATATCGGTCGCGTTGCAAACCGTGAATACTTTAACGGCAACAACTTCGTTCAGGTCACAGTACAAAAAGGTGGAGAATGGCGGCCGCAAAAAACCTCGCTAATCACCTATCTACATATTGAAGAAGGCGGAAGCGTTTATGCGGATATAATGGATAACGGAGACGGGACCTATACCCTAATCCCCAGCGAAAACCTTTTAACAAATGTCGTATTTGGACAAGCCAATGAGCTAATTCAGGTGAAGGGTGGATTTGCCTTTGGTCCAGGGGGACCCGGCGGCTTTGACCCATCCATGATGGGAGACTTTGACCCCTCCCAGATGGAAGGATTTGACCCATCTCAAATGGGAGACTTTGATCCGTCCAAGATGCCCGATTTCGATCCATCCAAGATGGAAGGTTTTGATCCGTCTCAAATGGGAGACTTTGACCCGTCTAAGATGCCCGATTTCGACCCATCCAAATTCGGTAATCCGCCCATGCCGACGCAGGATGGCACACCCGAAAAGTAACAGTATTTAAACATAACAGAATAATAAAAGCTCTCTATCACAACAATGAATAAAACTCGACATATATTTAACAGGCCTGGCAAAAATAGAAGAGCAATTTGCCGAGTTAGAAAGTGAGGCGAAATCATGATGATACTCAAAAGAACTGTAATCATCGCAGCAGCTATCATACTCCTTATTACCTCTTGCACCATGGCGGAAACACCGGTTGATACAATTATGAATATGGGAACTGCGCAGGCATTTACAGACGAGCCAGTTGCAATAGATGATTTAAATACAATTATGCAGGCAGGACTAGCCGCAGCCAGTGCAATCAATCAGCAGCCATGGTTTTTCGTGGCAATAACAAATCAGGAACTGATGGATGAGATCGTCGGCTCCGGAATGGGTTTTGCACCTCCCCCCGGCGCGATGAGAAACCCCGATGACGGTCCAAGTGAAGGGGGACAAGCAGTGCCGCCACCCGTAATCACAAGCGGTGCCAAAGCAGGTCTTGGAGATTCACCCGTAGCGATCATTATTTATCGGAACGATGCAAGCAAATCCCCGAACGCGAACTTTGACTGCGGTCTGGCAGCGCAGAACATGGTTATTGCAGCTGCTTCCTTGGGGTACGGTGTGAAAATTGTATCTTCACCGACTATGGCGTTAAACGGCGAAAATCATGATATGCTCTGTGAGAAAATGGAGGTAGATCCTACCATGCAGGCAGTCGCTGTTCTGTTAATCGGGCGGGTTAACAATACGGTGGATGCGGCCACAGGCGCCTCCACCCGGGAAACCCTTGAAACAAAAACCAGTATAATCAAATAAAGCATTAAATATAAATCAAGCTCTGTTTTCTACCACAGGGCTTTTTTAATATGTCAACCATTGTCTCGCCGGACTGTAAATAATATATTAAAAAAATCAATTCGAATTACCGGCTAGCTATCTACCTCCATAAAAAGAAAATTAATGCTGTGGCCAGTTTAAAACATCTGTACATTCAATCATATCAATGAGCGCAGCGTCTTCCGGGGAGAACTGATTCTCCAGTAACCGAACCTGTGTATTGCCCTTCATATACATAGAACAACTCTGGCTGTCGGTAAAAGTATTGTTGTAATAAAATACACCATCTGAATAGTTTGACATGGCCGCAACCCAGTTGTCCTTAAAGGAGCAATTAATAAGCGCATACCCCGGCGCAAGTGAAGAACGCGCACCCGTATTCCAGTTTGCACGGAACGTACAATCTGTCACAGTAAAGTTCGGTTCTTTTTGAATATAAATGCCCAATTGATTGCCCTCCAGCAAGCAATGAGCCATGTGATTTCGGTTCCCTGACGCTGCAAAAAAACCCGTTCCGTTTTCAATAATATTGCAACCGGTCAACAGGCTATCGTAGGCCATGGAGAAGAACATTCCTTGTCCGCTGCCGTTTGAGGAGCAGTCTGTCACGATACAGCGATGAATCGCCCGTAAATCAATACCGTGTGCGCCGCGATCCGCCCGACAATTACGCAAAATGCAGTCCTTCGCCTTGGCAACATATATACCGAAAATGCCCGCATCATCGGCAATGCAGTTTTCGATAATGGTATTTATACAATAGACTGATGTGATACCCATGCTGGTCTTGCTGCAATCAAGACCGGTGAAGGTCGTACCATCACAACCAACAGCAATTAACTGCCCACAGGGTTCAGTATACACCGCATCATCCATATTGACAATATATGTTAATGACTTGCTGTTAACTGTACAGTCAGTAATATTGTGGCCGGTAAAAAACTCAATGTCTTCCCCCACTTCAAACATGCCCGTTAATACTGGCAATCCTTTGCTGCTATCAGATACGGGCGGACCTGCCATAGCTACACCGCATCCAAAAAATGAGCAGTTCTTCAGCGTCAATCTCTTTGCGCCCGCTACCCACATTCCGCAGGAAGAAGTGCGCCATTCTTCTGAAGCAAGAGACATCGTACAGTTTTCAACAATCACATCATTCCCCTGTATCCACATGCCTGAGCGTAAGAAGTTGATTTCCAAGCCGGAAACATGGATACCATCCGCATTCAATTCTAGTGCAGGCACAAGACGTGGAGAAACGATAACTGGCTGCTCGCCCTGCATTGATAATATGGTAACAGTCTTTTCGACAAGAATCGGAAAAACCTCTTGACTCTCATCATAAGTTCCACCGGCAAGAAAAAGCGTATCGCCATCCGTTACAGTTCTGAGCGCATCCGTAATGCTGGAAAAATCCCCTTTTCCGGCTGGGTCAACCACGTATTCTCGCGCATGTGCAGTACTTATCAAGCACAATAAAATCAGGCACACAAACAGCAGACGCTTCATTTACAAACCTCCTATGATTTTAAATAGAAAAGACCGGCGAAGTTCCGGACACGCTTCGGTTACCCTTTTGCGCATCAGTTCCTCCCAAAAGAGAAGGGCAGGCTTCGCCGGCTAAAAGAGGAGCTTAGCAGCAAGCAAAAGCATATTCTCAAGTTTTTACTATTTGATACTCAAAAATAAGGTTCTTAATTATATCTTATTCTGCGAAAGTTAATCGTCCCCATTGGCTGGGATTGGTATCAATCGCAGCAGTGCCTGACCAAGCAATCTGAGGAATGTATTCCGTTCCGGGGCAGGGATAAGAAATGTCGGTGATAAGGAAGTTGAAATTTACCGTATCCCCCACAGCCGGAGTATACACAGGAATGTTTTTGTTAGAGAAACAGGCCCACGGAATTTTCGCCTCATAAATGAAGCCGGTGGTTGTCTGAGTAGCTGCCACTTCATAACCTTCAAGCACATTCTCGCCACCATCCATTCCTTTGGAAATAAAGCGCTGACGGTTGTCCTTGGGCACCATGGAACGGTCAATGGCAGTGTCCCAATACTCGCCATCCATGATAAGGAACACCTTAAAGTCATTTGTTGCGTACTCAGTACGAGATGGGTCGTCCGCAGGATTAGTGGACAGATACAGTTGGAAGTTGTCCATGCCGTCCATTGGCAGCATTTCAATTGCGCCAAAAACGGAATCCTCAGTCACATCCGCGCCGATATAGAAATAAGTCTCATCCCAAGCAATATAGACCTTCGCACTTAAATCATCGGGGCCATTCCAAAAATGATGGTCACGAACCAACTGGGTAGGATCATTTATAATAATAGGATCATTTAAATTCCACTCATCTAACTTGCCATCCAAAACAATATCAACAGCCTTGTGGGCGGTTGCAGTTGGCTGGTCGGTTTCGGTAGTCTCTGCAAAAGATACGCCCACCAGCATGCAAGTGGCCAGAACAAGCACGAGCAGGCTACGAATCATTTTCTTCATTACGATTCTCCTTTACTCAATCTGAATATGATGGAACTCCTCCATCCTTTGTTTTAGTATATAATTCCTCCTTTCGTTTCGCCATAGAATATCCAGCACATCGGCTTGTAATATTCCGCACGACAAACAAAAAAGGGCAGCTGCTTTCACAGCCGCCCCATAGGTTATTAAGCGATGAATTATTCGCCAACTGTCAGATTTCCAACCTGATCGCCAACCTTGATAGTATATTCGCCAGCCTCAAGGGTTAAATCCATTTGCACGACACGCCAGGAGCCTCCGCACACAGTCATAATTTTTTCTGCCACAAGGGTATCGTTTGCGTAAGCCTGTACGGTGGTAATTCCATCAGCACCTCTGTTACGCAGCAGACAATAGACTGTAAAGGGTTCGCCGGCCTTGATCTGATTCTTTAAAGAAGTTTGGGTAACTTTGGAAGTACCGGATTCAACTTCTTCAGTAATCACAATCTGAGGCAGAATGAGGCAAGAATATACGAATTCAGGATCTTGCCCATAACTCATACCATAGTGATACTGCACCAGCGGATCGCCCCAGTTGTTGGGAGAAGCATGGTTCTCAGCATCTTCCATCGTGGCCTGGACCATCAAGCGCACATAGGGATCAGCCCCCTGATCGCCAGCCAGGTCTTTCCACTGGAGGGCATCCAGCGTGGTATCACGGGCAATTTCCTTCACGATAATACCGCCGGGCTCTCTTTCGCCAAACAGCAGATCAGCATAAATCCAGGGAGAGGTGGTCACGATAAAGCCGGCCTCAGTGGAACCATGATCTGCCCTCTGAGAATAGCTTAGATACATCAGCGCATCAGCGCTCTCAATGGTATACTGAGTCGGTTTCGTATTGTTCAGGGTTAATACCACAGGCTTGCCGGAATCGGCGGCATCATCGATGAACAGCTCAGCCGCATCATTGATGGAACCGAAGTCGCCAATCACAACATCGGCTTCTTCCATGGTTTCCACGATGGTGGCATATTCGGCAATGTACTTCTTGTAACCTTCCTTGTTGGCCTCTGCGGAAGCCTCGATGTACACCTTGATTCCCTTTTCAAGAGGCAAGAGGTTATTGTCGTTCTTGACCAGAACAGCAGACTTGGCCTGCAATTTTTCGGTCAACTCAACTTCATAGGGATTGCGGGCTGCGCGCACATCTTCATTGGTTAACAGTTCAGTGGGATTGGCTGCCCATTCAGGTGAAGCGCACAGCGCAACAGCTTCTTCTACATTGCAATAGGGATTGTCGAAAAGGCCCTTCCTAAACTTGAAGCGTAAGATACGGCCAGCAGCCTTATCCACATTAGCCTTGTCAACCTCGCCGGAAGCCAGACCGTCAACAATGGCGTTGGGGTAGTTGGCAGACGGAGAGGATTCCCAATCACTATAATCTCCATACATTCTGCCGGAGCCGAACATATCGGTGCCCAGCTCTAAAGCACGATTATATAGCCATCCAATTGTCTGTTGGCCAAGATCAACGCCTTCCGGTGTGATGCCGGACATGCGACCGGGGTTGGAAGGACCACCGCCCAAAGACCACCAGTCAGAAACAACTACCCCGTCAAAGCCGAGGGTATCACGTAGATAACCCATGGTCACGGAATCCCATTTCACGTCAACGGTGTTGGTGATGCCGGTTCCGCCGCAGTTGGTCATGACCCACTCAGAGCCCGCATCCAGCGCGGCTTTCCAGCCGACCATCCAGTTATCAAAGTTCTGAGCCACCGAACGGGCCTTGCCAAAGCTTGAGTCGCCGCCACGGCCAATCCAGTGCTTGGTACAAGAAGCTAAGCCATTTTCTGACAAACCACGAATTTCTGCACCAACAATGGCAGCTATCAATTCGGGATTCTCACCATACTGAGCGCCGATTTCGTTGGCATAGGGTTCAAAGGTTACATGGATACCTACAGCACGCATAGCCTGACCGTAGAATGAAGCCAGCTGATAAGCCAACTCGGGATCATTGGCGGTGCCGAAGCCCTCGTGGGACTTGTCTACATAGCCACCAAAAGAATTGTACTCACGGTCGGAAGTAAATATCATAGGCACACCTAAACGCTCGGCCTCGGCAGTCGCTTGCAGATTGTTTAGGGTATTGGTAATGGTGATTGGGGTACCGTTCAGGTTGAACAGCTGGCAAGTCAGCGCCCAATCCCACACCATCTGACGGGCATCCGCCAATTGAGTGTTAACGCAGAATAGCAGACCCACCTCTTCCTTGGGGGTCATCTGGCTGATAATGTCTGCCACACGATCGTCAATAGGATTGCGCCAGTCTTCATAAACATCAAGAGTACCGTTCTTGTTCATGTCCTTGAACTTCAGGCCGTCCACCTCAAGGATAGGAGTGATGCCCTCGATGTAAGAAAGTTCAATCTGACCGGTCGCCTCGTCAGCAGGGATGACAGAATACTCACAGTTGGTCTTGAGGAAAGCTTCCTCAGCGGCTGCAGCTTCAGCTTTGGCAGCCTTATTCGCCTCCTCAATCAGGTCAGCTGCAGATTTGGGTTGCTCAGTTGCAGCAGGTTCACCTGATGGTTCTCCCTGAGCAAATGTGCCAACGCAAGTCAGCAGCAACATCAGTGCGAGGATAAGAGATAGTGTCTTTTTCATGTATAAGCGCTCCTTTCAATCAATCGTTCAATAATCCTACCAGTTCTTTCACCCCTGCTTGGGGGACTGTTAGGTAAGAATAATGAAAGACTCCTGATAGTTATTGTATTGCTTTCAAGGGCATTCATCAATGGAATATCCAGCACAAGTACTTGTACATTCCAACCCAAAGAGCGAGCCGCAAGAGGCGGCTCGCCCAGAATGTTTGGGGGATGAAGTTATCCGCTTACAATTATTCTACGATAAGATTTCCACTCTGACCACCGATATCGATGGTATATTCACCGGCTTCCAGCGTCAAATCAAGCTGTACAACTCGCCAACTGTCAGCGCAAACGGTGATAATTTTCTCTGCAACCACTTCACCATTTGCCTTGGCCTGGACGGTGGTGATGCCATCAGCACCATAGTTGTTGAGCAGACAGTATACAGTAAAGGGTTCGCCTGCTTTGGCCTGATCAACCACAGTAGACCGGATGACCTTGGAGCCCCTACTCTCGGTCTCTTCCTGAATCACGTTCTGGGGCAGAATAAGGCAGGAGTATACAAATTCCGGATCTTCACCATACTTCATGCCATACAGTGCTTGCACCAGCGGATCGCCCCAATTGTTGGGGGACGCATGATTTTCCTTGTCAGCCATCATGGTGGCCTGAACCATCAGGCGCACGTAAGGGTCAGCCCCCTGATCGCCGGCCAGATCCTTCCACTGCAATGCATCGTTAATGGAGTCACGGGCGATTTCCTTAACGATTACGCCACCCGGCTCTCTTACCCCAAAGAGGATATCCGCATAAATCCAAGGTTCGGTGACCGTGATGAAACCGGCTTCAGTTGATCCGTGATCAGCAGACTGGTTATAACTCATGTAGATGATTGCAGTCGCATTTTCTAAGACATACTGGGTAGGATCGGTATTGTTCAGTGTTACCACGAGCGACTTATCAAAATAGCTTGCATCATCGATCAGTAATTCAGCAGTATCGTTGATGTTGGAGAAGTCACCAATTACAACATCGGCTTCCTCGACAGAATCAACTAGAGTGGCAAAGTTGGCAACATAATTACGATAAGCAGTCTGACGATCACCGTTGCCGGACTCGAGGTATACTTTAATGCCTTTCTCAAGAGGCAGGAGGTTATTGTCGTTCTTGACCAATACCGCAGACTTGGCTTGCAGCCTCTCAGTCAGCTCAACTTCATAGGGACTGCGAGCAGCACGCAGATCTTCATTGGTGTGAATTTCAGTCGGGTTGGCTGCCCACTCGGCTGAGGCACATAGTTCAACCGCAGCATTTACATCACGGTAAGGATTCTCAAACAAATCTTTCTTGAATTTAAAATCAAGAATACGGGTAGCTGCACGCTTAACCAAATCAAGCTGCACTTCACCGGTTTCCATAGCTGCCAAGATAATGTCCGGCCAGTGGCACATGAGGGAGGTGATTTCAGTACCGTGGGAAATGGTTTCAGTGCCAAACATGTCAACACCGTTCCTCAAGCACTCATTAAACAGCCAAGGGAAGGATTGATCCGCCAATTCAACGCCGCCGGGCGTCACACCTGAAACTTGGTTGGTGCCAAAACCGAAGGGCCACCAGTCGGTCACGATAACGCCTTGGAAGCCAAGGGTATCGCGCAAGTAACCCATGGTCACAGGATCAAACTTTACGTCAACCGTATTGGTGATACCGGTGCCACCGCAGTTGGTCATAATCCACTCGCAACCGGCATCAAGCGCGGCTTTCCAGCCGACCATCCAGTTATCAAAGTTTTGCGCCACGGAGCGAGCATTGCCGAAGTTTGAGTCGCCGCCACGGCCAATCCAGTGTTTGGTGCACGAGGCAAGCCCGTTTTGCTGCAGTGCAGAAATCTCAGCAGAGATAATGGATGCGATCAGCTCGGGATTCTCACCATACTGTGCGCCAATCTCGTTAGCATAGGGTTCAAATGTTACATGCACACCGATGGCATACATGGCTTTTGCATAGTAAGCCGCCAGTTCCGCTGCCAGTTCAGGATCGTTGGCAGTACCAAAACCTTCGTGCGACTTGTCAATATAGCCACCCCATGAATTATATTCACGGTCGGAAGTGAACACCATAGGAACGCCCAGGCGCATGGATTCCGCTTTAGCTTGCAAGTTATTCAGTGTATTGGTAATACTAATGGGGTTGCCGTTTAGGTTGAACAGTTGGCAGGTCATCTCAAATTCCTCAATGAGATGACGCGCCTCGTCCACAGGGGTATTGACGCAGTAAAGCAGACCTAGCAGCTCTTCATTGTTCATTTGTGCAATCAGGTCAGCAATACGCACGTCGTTCTCCAGGCGCCAGTCTTCGTAAGCATCCAGATAACTGTTCTTGTTCAAGTCCTTGAATTTCAGTCCGTCGATTTCCAAAATAGGGGTCACGTCTTCAAGATAGGTCAACTTTTTCTGGCCAGTCGTTTCGTCCGCATCAATTACAGCATAGTTAACCGGATCGGTCAATGGACCATCCATGGTGGAGCCTGCTATTTTCAGCGTTTGCCAGTTTTCATTTTCTGCAAAAACACCCGTTGTGCAGGACAATAGCATAACTACCGCCAGCAATAGAGACAGTTTCTTCATCATATACCTCCTAAATGTTCTATTCGGGCGAACCACATCCATTCCACCCATTCTTTTCTTAATTTTAATCCCTTCATATGGTATTGCATATAGAGAATCCAACACAAACACTTGTATAATTCAAGCCTAAAAAAGCAGGCAGCATGTCACAGCCTGCTTAAAGTTAGTTAGATTATTCAGCTACATTAATCGTCTTTGATAGATCGCCTACGGTGATGGTATGTTCACCAGCAGTATCCAAAACAATCTCAATTTCTACAACACGCCATGAACCACCGTTGACTGCCATAATCTTTTCAGCAATCACGGTGTCTCCATCTTTCACTTGAACGGTAGTCACACCGTCAGCACCATTATTCCATAGTAGAGTATAAAGGTTAAAGGGCTGACCAACTTTGCACTCAACCATCGATTCATAGCTGGTTCTGGTACTGCCACCGGACTCAGTCACTACTTCTTTAATAACACGGGGTAAAACGAGGGTGTCGTACTCAAACGCCGGCTCTTCACCATAACGCATACCGTACTTATATTGCAGCAGTGGATCGCCCCAATTATTGGGAGTGGTGTTGTTTTCGCTGGTCTTCATGGTGGCAAGCAGCATCATGCGCACCCACTGGTTTGCGCCCTGATCGCCGGCCAAATCTTTCCACTGAATGTTATCCAAAGTTGAATTACGGGCAATTTCTTTGACAATCATACCCTCAGGTACACGAACGCCGTAAAGGATTTCCGCATACACATTTGGTTCGGTAGTGACAATAAAGCCGGAGGCCGCAGTACCATGGTCAGCGCCGCGGGTAAAGTTCATGAACAACACCGCGTCGCCATTTTCCATCACATAGGTATTAGGGTCAACATTGTTGGTTACAATGACCAGCTTTTTACCATATTCAACTGCGTCGTCAATAAGCAGTTCTGCGGCGTCATTAATCTGCGTGCAATCGGCCACGACTACGTCTGCTTCTTCAATACTATCCACAACGGCAGCATAGTCGCCGATAGCGGCCTTAATTGCATTAGCTGTAGTCTCGGCAGCAGTCGAGCCAAAGAAAACCTTGAGTCCTTTGACAAGAGGTAAAAGATTGTCATTATTTTTGACTAGTACCGCAGATTTTGCCTGTAGTTGACGCTCAAGCTCAATGAGCTCAGCAGGACGAGCAGCCATCAATGTCTCGTTGTCGGTGATTGGCCATTGCTCGGCCTGATAGGCTTCGTTTGCACAAAGCTCCAGTGCTGCCTTCAAATCGGAATAGGGATTTTCGAACAGACCAAGTTCAAACTTGGTAGCTAATACACGACAGGCAGTATCAAAAACACGTTCCTCAGTGATAAGACCTGTCTGGATAGCTTCCTTCACTGCTCCTATATCGGAATGGAAGCCGGGGTTCTCTACATCAATACCGGTGGCGGGAGCGCCGATCTGATCCAGGCCCAGGTTGATAGTGTAGGCATAACGCTCAGGGATGGTCAGCGTCAACAGATCCAAACCATCCTCAGTAATACCGGCAGAGTTGTTAGCACCCTGTGCACCCCAGTCGGAAAGAACAACACCCTCATAGCCCAGAGTGTCACGCAAGTAAGACATGGTCTTTTTATCAAAGTCAACATGAACACCGGTATATAGGCCGGTAGAGTAACCATTGGTCATGAGCCACTTGGGGTTGGCTTCTAGGGCAAGTCTCCATGCGGTCATCCAGTTATCTACTGTAAAAGCATCCGAATTCGCAGTCGAATAGGCTGCGTCACCTCCGCGGGCAATGAAGTGTTTGGCACAGGCATATACGCCGTCTTCAATCTGGATAGCATTAATCTCTGCCCTACCCATGGTGCCGGCATACTCGGGATCTTCACCATTCCAGGAACCAATCTCTTGTCCATAGGGATGCAGTACAATATGGATGCCTACTGCGCGCGATTCCTTAGAGTACTGCTGCCACAGCTTCTCACTCAGCTCTACATCGTTGGCAGTACCAAAAGCATCATGAGGCGTATCGATCATGCCGCCCCAAGCATTGTACTGGCGGTCGTTTGAAATAGTAATCGGGATTCCAAGACGAGTATCCTCACCCAACTGCTGCATTTCGTTATGGAATTTCACCTGTAGGTCAGCGGCACCATTGTCGTTAGATAGGAAGTGAGTAACGCCGTATACATTGATGTAATACCACATTGAGTAACTGCCGCCGGTAACAGGACCGGTGACAACCTCGCCCTCTGCTGGCACATCAAAGGGGCAATTCTGTTCCCACATGTTACGGCTGTCGTTGAAGTCAACACCTGCCGGATTACCGCAAGTATTCACATGAATGAACAACGAGGCCTTTTCTTCGTCGTTCATCTGGCTGTACAGGTCGGCAATACGGGCATCCATATCCGCACGCCAATCCTCGTACACATCAAGACTTCCGTTCTTATTTAGGTCTTTGAACTTCAGGCCGTCCACCTCCAGGATGGTCGTACCTTCCACATAACCCAGCTCAACTTGCTCACCCTCAGCAGGGATGATATAAATTGTCTTAACCGGATTAGCGGTTTCTTCTGCTATGGCTGAAATGCCAATGCATGAAAAAAGCATGACGAAAGTTATCAATAGGGACAGCTTCTTCATAAGTGTTTCCTCCTTTATTTTATTCGGGCAAATATCGTTCATTTCACCCATCTTTACTTAAACTTAACCTTTTCTCAAGCCATTGTACATAGAGTTTCCAACACAAACCCTTGTACAATTCAAAACAGCAGACCGTTTACGCAGTCGCCGTTCTATTGTTTTTTTATATCATTTTTCGTAGCATTTCCCGATTGAGTTTCATAGTAGCAGTATACGGCAGAGCCTCTACATGAATGAAGGTGTCCGGCAGTGCATAGCGAGGCAGCTGCTTTCGAAGCGCAGACTGGATTTCCTTCTGTGTCAAAGAACCTTCCCAGAAGCAGCAGAGCTTCTCCTGCTCCTGATCATAAAGGACACAGCCGTTCTTCCAGCCGGGTATTTTCCGCAGAGCAACTTCGACCTCACCTATCTCCATCCGGTAACCTCCACGCTTGATTTGACTATCTTTGCGTCCAAGCACAGTCAGTACCCCCTCTTCACTGATGCAACCGATATCGCCCGTACGATAATAACGGGTATAGTAGCCCCTATCAAGCGGGTCAATCACAAAAGCTTCCTGTGTGCGCTCTGTGTCCAGATAATATCCAGAGCAGAGCCAAGGATTGGCAATCAACATCTCTCCACGTTCGCCCCTTGGTAGCTGCTCCCCGTTCTCATCAACAATCAGTATCTCCACCTCTTTGTAAGGCAGACCCACCGGAATAACCTCATCATCGGAAAACTCCTGGTCAATACACCAGACTGCCACGGAGAACACTTCTGTAGATCCGTAAAAATTCCACACGCCCGCATTGGGTGCGGCAGCCATCCACTTTTGTAGCGTCTGCCAATGCGCAGCTTCACCGGAAAGAATGATGTATTTAAGATCAGGTAAACATCCTTCCTTCAGCACGCCCGCCTGCGCTGCTTTGATGTAGCTGGAAGGCGTCATGGTCAGTTCGGTGATACGATGCTTACATAAATGTTCCACCAGTACCTTGGGAAAAGAAAGACACTGTGCAGGCAAAATATATACTGTTGCGCCCAACAATAAAGGCGGGTAGATATCGATGATGGAGTTAGCATAGAAAAAGGGCGACTGATTGCCAAAAATAGTTTCTTGCGTGAAGCTATATTTTTCTACTGTCGCCTCAGTATACATAATATAGCTGAACTGGCTTTGTGCCACACCTTTTGGAATGCCCGTTGAACCACTGGTATAGAGAATAGACAGAATGTCATAAATGCTCGTTTGACTACGAATAGCAGCAAGATGATTCTCATCTATTTGATGACAGGCTGCCGCTTCTGCAGTCAACACCGGACAAGTAATGTTTGCTCTCATCACCGAAGCATAGGTAGATTCATCACACAAAATAGCGGCTGGCTTGAGTTGATCCAAGATAATCTGCAAACGCTCCGTGGGCATGGCAATATCAAGCGGCGCATAGGGACAGCCTGCATAAAGAACGCCAAGCAAGCCTGCAACACACTGCACATTTCGATCGTTCATCAACACCGCCACTGGCTGACGGGGTCGGGTACATTCAGCAACCGCGCTTCCGATGCCACGTACAGTATCATAAAGTGTGGTAAAAGTAATACTGGTCTTTTCATCGGAAAATGCAACTCGGTTAGGCCATTTGTTTACTGCATTTTCAAGATATTTCAGCACATTATCAACCATTTTTTATTCCTCCGTTTGGGGTAAATACTCAGGGTATTTTGTGTACCAGTCATCGGTGCAATGCTGCCAGGTTTGATAGGCCATATCGCCATGTCGGTTGGGCAAATGATACCTTTCACACAAGTCACTGCCTAAACGACGAGAAAAAGTTACGCTTCCTTTGACATTCAAATGCTGCCAATCTGAAAAGTCGGAAGAATAACGCAGCCGCACCCGAAGTTTTGGATCATTGTAGTTGATTCCGTCTACACCATGCTGCGCCGCTACATGCCACAGGCTGTTATAGTACATATGGTCATTGGCATAGTCCGGATTGGGAAAGCCCACCAGCATCACAGGGATTTCATGTTCCTGTGCAAGTAGCAGCAGCTTTTCAAAGTACTCCTGCTGCCTAGTGTTGAGGGGTTTCTTCGTGCTCGTCCAAACAAGAGAAGGTTTCTGATGTTGCTCGGTTTCATCCATTTCGATATAGCCTTTCCAATGCGGGCCTCTGCCTTCATTGGTAGGGGGATAGAGAAAACTTTCCGCAACCACCCCGGGATAATAGCTGTGCAGTTGAGGAAAAGCCAAAGCAAAATCAATAAAGTCATCAGGTTTCACACTGGCAGCAATCGCTTTAAAACGCGTTGGTAGCGAACGGATGCCATAGGTTGAAAGGATTGTACGGCCACGCTTGGAATAGTCATTTTCATAGATTGAGGCTTTTGCATCCAATAAAATCAGTTTGGGCCGCTGAGTTTTAAGAGCTTCTTCCAAATAATAATAGCTAATCCAAAAGGGTTGCTCGGCGCCGCAAAGGTTATAAGCTGCTATTCCATATTCCTTCCAAAGAACATTGGTATTGACCCCAGCGTAGGCACAGCTCGTACCCAGCGCCAGCACATCCACACTTTCCTTGGGCTGCTGATAAAAGTTGACAATCGGACAGATTCCGTAATCATGCTTAGGGGTAAGAACATAAATTGTGTAATGAAGTACCACGCAAAGCAGTAGAACAAAGCAAATGAGTCGCAACCAGAAGGCAAGGAGTTCTTTCGTTCTTGTCATCTCTCCTCCCCTCCCTAAAACTGCGTGTACAGGAACGCTACCGCATCAAACCCCGCTCCATAGCAGCCAAACACAAGCACCGTTACAATCAACCCTATCAGTACCGGCCAACGGACCAGAAAACTGCCCCCGGCCAGCTTACCATTGACATCTGCGCCAAACTCAATCATGAGATCAACAGCCAAGACAAGCAGCAGCGCTACCAAAACAATGTACCATTCCAGCGGCTCCAATAAGCCCGTCAATGTGGCCCCAGCGTCTGCGAATGTCCAGTTTTGAAAAGTCGCGCCAAGCAAGGATAAGCCTTGCTTTGGCCCTGCGGTAAAAGCAAAATATTGTGCCAGCAGAATAAGGCCCCATGTGCGTAAAATGCAAAAGCCTTTCCACCACCATGCTTTGATGTTGATACGTAAACGATTCCTTATTTTTTTAAACAGTGGCTCCAACAGCAGCGCAGCACTCAACAGCACGCCAAAATACACGCCGTAAACGACCGCATTCCAGTTAGCGGTATGCCAAATGCCTATCAAAAAAAAGATGATAAACGTTGCAACAACACCAGGTAGCGTACGTCCTATCTTTTTTCCAAAGATGCGCTGTCCACCTCTGGACAAGGATAGACCAAAACGAGAGGTCGTCAGAGGGTAGAATAGGTAGCTTCGAAACCACACACCCAGTGAGATATGCCATCTGCGCCAGTATTCAGCTACGGACATAGAAAAGAATGGCCTACGAAAATTTTCCGCCAAATCAATCCCCAACATTCTTGCCGCGCCACGAATAACATCCATGCCTCCGGAAAAATCTGCATATAAGCGGACAGCATAAAGCGCAACACCCAGAAGAATGATCCATCCGGGCATATCAAACCCTATTGCAATTGCTGAAGTGACCGGCGCAAGGCGATCGGCTATCACCAGCTTTTTAAAACAACCCCATATTGCCAGCTGAAACCCGGAAACGAAGACAGTGGGTTCAAACCTTGCGGGCAACAGTAGCTGCGGCATAAGCTGCCTGTATGTCATAATAGGTCCCTGCGAAATTTGCGGGAAAAATGACACAAAAAGCAGGTATTTTAATGGATTGCTCTCTGGGTCAGCTTTACCTCGAGCACAATCCACTACATAACCAACACTCTGGAAAGTAAAATAGCTGAGCCCCAGCGGCGCTACCAGCGACCAATCCGCTAAGGTTTTGTGACCCTCCGTCATAGCAAGATAAGTGGACTGAATCATTCCGTAAAGTAAATGACCATACTTCATGACCGCCATCCCGCCCATAACCAATAAAACAACAAATGCCAGAAAATAACTACGCTGCTTTTTCGTGTGATATGCTGTCGCCTTATCTTCTTGTGCTAAAGCAAGCTTCTCTTTGTCACGACAACGACCCATATACAAGCCACCCAGCCATGTTATTAACGTGACTGCTCCAAGGTAGGCAATGGCATGCCATCCTGCGCCAGCGTAGAAAACCATACTGGCTGTAAGCAAACCAATCCACCGAAAGCGCACCGGCAGACAATAATGTACCGCAACCAGCGCTGTCATTAGTATAAGAAAATCAAGGGATAAGATACCCAATTCTTTCCTCCCCTACGATAAATTCAGCCAATAATCTCTTTCTTTAATTGTACACGATCAATCTTGCCATTACCAGTTTGAGGTAACTGCGCCCGCCTAACAAAAACATTAGGTAGCATGTATTTGGGAAGCTTTTCCTTTAATGAGCGCAATAATGGCTTTTCCTCCATCTCCCCTGAATAAACAGCAATAATCTGCTCGGTCTGCTCATTATAAAGACAGCAACCTACATTCACCTGTGGATGGGCACATAAAGCACACTCAATCTCCCCAAGTTCTATACGGTAGCCCTGTTTTTTAATCTGACTGTCCTTACGTCCAAGGAACATAAGCTCCCCACGTTCATTATACTCACCCAAATCACCAGTCTTGTACATCATTTCGGTCACACCGCTGCGCAGGGGATTGGGTACAAACACCTCTGCTGTCTTATCCGGCGAATTAAAGTAACCGGGCGAGAGACAAGTTCCAACCACACAGATTTCTCCATCAATCAATAAAATACGCGTGTTGCCGCACGGGAATCCAATAGGAAGCGTGTCAGTATCGGCAAAGTCGCGCTCGACCGGGAAGTATGTGCATACATCAGTAATCTCTGTCGGGCCATACATATTAACATAACGCGCTTTAGGCAATGCTTTGCGCCATGCGTTAAGGGTCTTACATGGCATGGTTTCCCCGCAAAAGAAAATACGCTCCAAACGGCTGGGAATACATTTTTCCAAAGCCCCTACATTCGCAACACTGGTTAGCGCAGAAGGTACCCAAAACAACGTATTGATTGCCTTTTCATCAAGATATTCTGTCATTTTGCCGGGGAAAGTAAAGAATTTTCTTGGAATAAAATGCACAGTTGCGCCCATACGCAACGCGCAATAAATATCCAGCACAGAATTGTCAAAATACAGAGGTGCCTGATTACCAAAAATACAGTCAGCCTCAATACAAAGCGCATCGCAGGCCCACTGGGCAAAGTCTATCACCGAACGATGGTTGATGGCTACTCCTTTTGGGGTGCCAGTTGATCCGCTTGTAAACAATACATACAGCAGATCAGTATCAATGTGCTGCGCGCGCACTGCTGCCAGTCCCAGCTGATCAATATCGTTGCGGATATCCTCTACGCAGACAACTTTCAATTGACTACCCAGATTCTCAGCTTTTTCCAAATAACATCTTTCACACAGGATGCAGGTAGGCTGCAATACGGACACTATTTGCTCCATGCGACTAACGGGCATAGCAGGGTCAATAGGCGTATAAAAACATCCGGCATATACTACAGCAAACATCGCTGCAATACAATCGGGTGTTTTGTCCATAAAAATCAGTACCGGGCTTTGGGGTGGGATTTGGCCGCACAAGAAAGAGCCAATCTCTTGCGCTCGTTGTAATAGCAGCGCATAGGTAAGCGCTGAAGTATCATCCTCAAAAGCGATATGTTGAGGATCGCGATGGGCTGATTGTTCCAGCCAAATAAGCACATTACGAATCATCGTAGCTTCTGATAGCGCTTGACAGTTTCAAGAATCGCCTTAGCGCTGTTAAAGTTTTCCGGCTCAATATCTCCCACCTCAATATGAATGTCATACGCCATATCCAGTGCCGCAATAATCATAGTAATATCAAAGGAATCAATATGACCATCATCTACCAAAGTATTAATGTTTCTAAAATCCACATCCTCATCCACGTCGTGGAGTATACTCAGCAATTTCTCCATTTCATCCATACTGTTTCCCTCCTTATCGTGAACAGAAATGCCATCGTCACTCACCCGGTGGAAAGAGGCGGTGGCATATCATTCATTTTAATCATTAATACGGTTCTCAGTTTCTTTGTCAAATATGTGGAATTTGGAAGCATTCGGCCTTAGACTCAGCTGGCCAGAAAAACTGGTTTTGTCTCCACTATACTTAAAAACAATAACCTGCCCGCCAACATTAAGGTAAACTAGAAACGCCTCACCCAGCGGCTCCACTCCATCCACTGTACCTGAAATGCAGCCTTCGCTGCCTTCCTCCACCAAAATCAGGTCAGAGGGACGAATACCAAAAATGACCGTTTTTCCTTCAAAGAGCTTAACCGATTCTTCCATTTCCTCTGGAACCGGTAAAATGAAGGATGGGTGTACCAAAAAGTAATCTTCGCCCTTTTTCTGCACTTTGCAATCAAAGGTGTTTATTTTCGGTGTCCCCAAGAACACGGCTGCAAAGAGATTGCACGGATGATCATATAAATCACTAGGAGTACCTTCCTGAACAATACGGCCATTATTCATAAGTACAATATGATCCGCCATCGTCATTGCTTCAGTTTGGTCATGCGTTACATACACAGTTGTAACCCCCAACTTGCGTTGAATCTTCTTTAATTCATAACGTACTTGTTCACGAAGCTTAGCATCAAGGTTTCCCAAGGGCTCATCCAGCATAAAAACGTTGGGATTGCGCACCATGGCGCGCCCAAGGGCTACACGCTGGCGTTGGCCACCGGAGAGTTCCGCGGGCTTTCGGTCAAGCAGCGGTTCAATGGACAGCATCTTAGCCATCTCGTCCACTCGGCGATTAATCTCTTCCTTGGGAGCCTTCTTGGTTTCAAGCGCAAATGACATGTTTTTGCGAACGGTCATGTTTGGATACAGGGCATATTCCTGAAACACCATGGCGATGTTACGCTCCTGAGGCTGCTCAAAAATTCCTTTCAGAGGAGCAGTGACAATTTTGTCCCCAAAGTAAATCTCACCTTTTTGCGGTTTGAGCAGACCCGCAATGCAGTGCATTGCCGTTGTCTTTCCGCAACCTGACGGTCCAAGGAACACACAAAATTCTCCCTCATTAACCTTCAAGCTCATATCCTCAATCACATAGGTTTTTCCTTTGTTATAGGACACGCTCATGTCCTTAATCGTAATAGAAGCCATTTCATTTACCCTTTCATCAACATTAATTACCAAAGGACACAACTTCAATACCATAACCGTAATCGTACAATGGATTAATGATATCCTTTGCAAAATCCTCGCGCTGGAGCATTACCTGGTCCATCGTTGCGGGAATCTGGAAAGGAGTTTTTCCCGAAATTTTCGCTTCGCCGAAAATCGCTTCCGCCACCGCTTCCGCACCAGCCGTGCAGCCGGGCCGATAGGCCAGTAAAACCGCATCGCTATTATTGGCAATAGGCGTTAAAACATAAGCGCGATTCATGAGCACTACGGTTATAACAGGTACACCCGCTTTTTTGAGCGCTTTGACCATATCGGTCTGCATGGAAGGAAACTCAAGCGTAGAAGTACCCCAAGCAGGTTCGTGAGTGCCTGAAGCTTCTCCCACCACCACTATAGCAGTTGTTCCAGAGGGATAAGACGAAGCGACCTGAGTTACATCATCCCCAATATAAGTAACATTGTTTGTGCCGGCCTTTTCAGTGATAGCGGTCAGGATATTCTTGCCCTCATACTCGGCAATCTTCCAGCCGGAAGACAAAGCAGCCGTATCCTCTGCCAAGGAACCTGCAACAATCAGCTTTTGACCGGCAAGCGGGGATATGTCTTCATATTTAACCAATGTCAGAGCTTCCGCCGCAGCCTGTTTAGCAAGTTTGTAGTGTTCCTCGGTGCCAACAACAGCCTTGGCATTCTCTACATCTACATAAGGGTTTTCGAACAATCCAAGTTCAAACTTAACTTTCAATAAACGCCCAACGCGCTCGTCAAACTGCTCGTCAGTCAAGTTCTGAGTCAGTTTTTTGCTTTCTCGCTGCCCTGCGCCGCCCAATGCATCCGCGCCAGCCAGAGCGGCTACAGTATGGTTAAGGCCCCAGTCGGTTTGTATAATGCCATTAAACCCTAACTCTTCGCGTAAAAGCTCTGTCATAACTTTTGAAGACTCATGGGCATAATTTTCCACCGCGTCACCGCCAAGATAAGGTACGGTTGAGTAACCATAAGGCATGATGGATGCTGCCCCCGCTTCAATGGCGGCCTTGAAAACGCTCAAATGCATCTGGAATGACTGATCATCAAATACTAACGGCGTTCCATCAACACCGGCGGTCTGAGCACCGGAACCGGGGAAATGCTTAACACAGGTCATAATAGATTCACTGGTTAGCTTATTTCCTCCCTGCAAGCCTTCAATGGCAGCCACAGTCATTTGGGTAGCCAGTTCAGCATCTTCACCAAAACACTCCTGTACACGCCCCCAGCGGGGATCGGTGGCAATATCTGCAATGGGTGACAAACTCATGCGAACGCCCAAAGCCAACATTTCTTTACGCTGCATATCATTAAGTTGCCTAACCAAATCTACATTTCCGGTAGCGGCAAGTGTAAGCTGATCGGGAATGATGGTAGCGCCCTGTACCCAAGAAGCGCCAATGACAGAGTCCATGGAGAAAATTACAGGAATGCCTAAAGCTGAAACCTCGCTAAGAGCCTGAACTTCATTCGTCTTTAAAGCCGCATCTTCCGCACCGCCGGACAGATAGGTATAGGCCAGTACAAATCCCACACCCAGCTCGGTAAACCAAGATTCTTTCAAGGTCACAAGCGTCATATGAAGCATTTGCGCAGCCTTGTCGGTTGCGGACATTTGAGATAACAAATCATCTACCCGCTCCTGAACAGTCTTGCGCCAGTCTTCGTACACATCAAGGCTTCCGTTCTTATTCAAGTCCTTAAATTTTAAACCATCCACTTCAAGAATCTGAGTATCTGCAGTGTAGCCAAGCTTCACCTGCTCACCATTCTCCGGGACATATAAAACAGGAACAATAGCTTGTGTCCCTTCCTCTTCTTGTGCAATCACGCCAGGAAAAAGCATGAGCATCGCCATCAATAGGGCAATCAATCTTTTATTCATTATCATAACCTCCTTAAGAAGCAGTTACGGCGCCGGCCATGTAGCCGCGAATCAGGTACTTGCCTAAGAACATGTACAGCAACAACACAGGTAATGTCAGCCAGATTGAACCGGCCATCTGCATATTAAATTCCGCCGATAATGCCCCAACCATTTGATTGAGTGCAATAGTAGCAGGCATACAATCAAAACCGCCCATCGTGAGTGCAAAAAGCATTTCATTCCATACGGAAGTGAATTGGAACACCAATACGGTTACTGTAGCAATCGTGGTGTTGGGCAACACAATCTTTCGATAGATTTGCCATGGACCGTTACCGTCAATCATGGCCTGCTTAATCAGTGCATCCGGAATATCCGAATAAAAGCCACGGAACATGGAAGTACACATGGGCATGCCATAAACAATATGAATTAGAATCAAGCCCCGGCGGGTATCATATAGTCCAAGATTGCTGATGGTTTTTAATAGAGGAACTAAAATAGCTTGATAGGGCAAGTAAATTGCCGCAGAAAGCAGCAGGAAAAAAAGGCCATCAAACTTGAAGCGATATTTACTAAGTCCATACGCACATACTGAGCCCAGCGCAACCGAGCCTAAAGCCCCGCCAACTGTGATAATGACGCTGGTAATAAGCGATTCTTTTAATTCTTCAAAAGAATCAACATAAGCATCGAAAGAAATTTCCTCAGGGAAAGAAAGCGGGTTGGTCGTCAATGCTTCCTCAGCCGTTTTAAAGGAAGTTGTGACTGTTCCCCAAAAGGGCAGCAGGTATAAAAGTACCGTGCAGATCATGATCAAATAATAGACAACACGAAGCACACGCAGATGAACAGGTACTTTTTCTTTGACAGGTTTCACATTTACAGCTGTCGACATATCATCACTTCTTTCTATTGCTGTAGTAAGTGATAGGCAGGATGAGCACCAGCACTAACACAAGGAGGAAGTTTGCAATCGCTGCGCCGTAAGCAAAGTTGTTCTTCTCAAATGTCTCACGGTACATCAGAACCGGCAGTGTATGAGACGCAGTCCCCGGTCCGCCCTGAGTCATTTGCCAAATAAAGTCAAAAGAACGTAGTGCGTACATCGCTAAGATCGTAATCGCCGAAGACATGGAGCCTTTTAGCGCCGGAAGCACAAGTTTCCTGTAGATCCGGGGTGAATAGGCACCATCGAGCTTAGCAGCATTGATGACATTCTGAGGCACGGACTTTATACCTGCATAAAATATAAGCGCTACATATCCGGAGAATTGCCACACTAAGGCAATAATGATAGATGGCATAACCATTTCCTGGCTGGAAATCCACAGAAGCCCTTGCGTGCTTATGCCCATCATTTTTAGAATAGAATTGATAATCCCGCTGGAGGGGTTATACATCCAGGCCCAAACCGTTCCTGTCACAACATAGGATAAAGCAAAAGGCAGCAGAATTAAATTACGAAAAAGACTTGTTCCTTTAAGTCCCTGATCCATCAGCAAAGCAAGCAGCAATCCAATCAACAAACACAAGGGGATGATAAGAAAGAGCAGAAGTGTATTTTTTAGTGAAATCCAAAACTGCGGATCCTTAAACATCTGAGCATACCACTTAAAGCCGCCAAAGCCATAGCTGGCCTCAAGGCTGTAGGCTTCCCAGTCGGACACTGAAACCCATAGATTCCATCCAAGCGCTACATACACGAAATAGATTAGCAGTGCCGCCGGAATAATCAGTGGTAGCATCGGGTGGCGGTTAAAGAATTTTTTAATTGCCATGAACATTACTCCTTATCTGAATGAACGGAAACACGGACGGACGAAGCTTTTCTTCGCGCCGCCCGTGCATGATTGTCTTACTCGGTATAGCTCAGGCCATAGCCATAATCATATAGAGGATTCTCTAAATCAAAGGCCACATCTCCGGACTGTTCCAGCACGCTTTCCATGTCCCTTGGCAACTGAACGGGCAGCTTCCCGGAGGGATTGTTCATACCATAAAGAGTCTCCGCTATAGCAATACCGCCCTCGGTTCCCGGATAGTAGGCCATCAGAATCGCTTCGGTATTCTCGGCACACCAAGTTAAAATTAACGGGCGACCATTGATAACGACAGTTACAATCGGCTTACCGGTAGCATCAAGTACTTTCATCATCTCTTTTTGAGAATTGGTAAGGCTCAGATCTTCCGTTCCCCAGGCTGACGAGTGCATGTAGCTAGGTTCTCCAACTACCGCAATAATTAAGTCGGCATCGACAGCTTCTGCCTTCATCTGCTCCAAGTCTTCAGCAGCATAAACGACAGTAGCACCTTCCTTGGCATACTCTTTAAGGGCCTGCTCAATGGTAAGCCCGGGCTGAGCTGAAGACCAACCGCCACACAGTGAATCCATGTCACCGGCGCGCAATCCGGTAACCAAAATCTTTTTCCCGGTAGAGTCATAGGGTAGGATATTATCATTTTTTAGAAGCGTCATCGATTCGCGAGCAGCTTGTAGACTCAGCGCCCTTGACTCGTCATTGCCAACATACTCTATTGCATAAGCCACATCACAATAGGGGTTTTCAAAAACGCCCATTTGGAACTTCGGTAACAAAACACGACGGCAAGCCGCATTTAACACCTCATCGGTGATTTTGCCTTCACCATGGAGGGTTTCCATGGTATCAATCAAACGAATGGATTCGCCGCCAATTCCGTCCACTTGCCCTTCCATAACGCCGACCAACACAGCCTCTTCTTCACTGATCTCTCCTTCAAACAGCGCGCGGGTCTGTTGAATTGCCCAAATCATCCCCCAGTCCGTCTGAATCAAACCGTCAAATCCCATCTCTTCACGAAGTAGGTCTTGTAAAATTGCCTTGGAGCCAAGAGCAGCGGTGCTTATGTCAAGATAAATAGAAGAAGAATAGTAAGGCATGATGGATGCAACATTTACTTCCAACGCGGCATAATAAGGTTTAAGGTGATACTGAAGCGTTTCTTCATCAGATACAATGGGCGCCATGTCAATTCCGTCCATCTGAGGTCCTGAGCCGGGGAAGTGTTTGATACACGCCATGATGGAGTCTTCATTCAGACCCTCATCGCCATTCTGAAAACCAACAATCTGTGCGCGTATCATTTTCGTGACAAGATCTGCATCCTCACCAAAAGTTTCCATGACACGCCCCCAGCGAGGTTCAGTACCAATATCCGCTTCGGGAGACAAAGTCATTCGGGTACCAATGGCAATATGTTCTTGCCTGGCAATATCCGCCAGCTTCGAGACAAGTTCTTCGTTTCGGGTGGCAGCCAGACCTAAGTTGTGGGGTGTGACTGTTGCTCCGTAAACATACGAAGTTCCATGCACAGAGTCCATGGAAACAACAATCGGCACACCTAAGCGGGAAGCCTCGGCCCACTCCTGAACCTGATTCATGGTTTTCGCGGCATTTTCGACGCTGTCCAGTTCACGAACCAAGACCAAACCAATGTTCTCGTCAGTGGACCATTTTTCAAGGTAGGAGGGCACCTTGCCACCAGCTTTGGGAACAAAGGTAGGGTGCTGCATCTGAGCAATTTTCTCACGAACGGTCATTTGGGAAATTAGGTCCTGAACACGTGTCTCGCTATCCACACGCCAGTCCTCATACACATCAAGGCTACCATTTTTGTTGTGGTCTTTAAACTTCAGCCCATCCACTTCCAGAATTGCGGTCAACCCTTCAATGTAGGTTAAGATATGCTGGGTTTCATTCCCTTCAATCAATACAAAATTATTGAGACTCTCCGCTTGCGCAAGAGTAGCCATAGGCAGCGTTGTGACAGCCAAAACAGCTGCCGCCACAAAAGATATGAATCGCTTAATCAACAATGTTCCATTCTCCTTCCACACCAGCTTCCTTTAAAGCTTCGGTAATCATTTTGGCATAACGAGCAGTATCTGGATCCGTCGAAGTAGCAAAATCAGTAATGCGGGTCTGCAAGTCTGTGGAGGCAGCCCACGGAAGCGCTGTACCATGGGTAAAGCTGGGATAGGCAATGATATTGTCGTCCAACAGCTCATTTTTAAAGATAAGGGTTAGTTCGTTATATGTTTCATCCGGCGTATCTAAATAAGGAGAAACGGATTCTTTCACTCTGGAGAAGGCTATCTGCACTTGGGTACCAGGCACGGAAGCAGTCCACTTCACCCCCCCCTCTACATTGGAAGAGTCGTTTGGAACAACAAAGCCGTCAATGCACATCCCGTAGTAGCCGGAAGTACCCGGCATTGTGAATACTCCATAATCTTTGCCGTAAACCCAGCTTTGGCTGGTCAGGAAAGGCTGCATCCAGGTTCCCATGATGTACATGGCATAATCGCCAGCAACAACTCGCCCGGCAGTTTCATACCACTCACGAGCAGCGTGGTCAGGGGCAACATATTCCATCATTTTTTTGAAGGTATCCAGCACCTGCTGAACTTGGTCAGCCGTGGCCTTACCGTTAATAAAATCCTCGTAGATTTGAGCGTCGGTGCCCATCATGATATTTTCAAACAGTTGACCGGCAGTCCAGCCCTTGCGGTCGCCCAAATCAAGCGCATACTTTCCATCAGGTAACTTTTCTTTAAACTGCTTACAAATCGTCCAAAATTCTTCCCAAGTAATATCAGCATGATCAGGAATTTCAATACCATACTCATTAAACATATGAATGTTATAAAAAATAGTATTGGTCTTATGAACGCCAACGGGAACAATATAGTAACCGCCATTCTTTGCAACACAAAGCTCTTGAATCTTGCCAATCATTCGTTCATGAAGATTTAGCTCTTCCCACAAACCAGTCAAATCAAATAGCATATCTGCTGCCAAGTAGGGTTGGATTTCCTCTCCGGGGTGCGCTTGGAAAGACTCCGGACTCTTACCCGCCTGTTGCAGTACCTTTACTTTCATGACCATGGCGCCGCCGGCGCCACCGGGAATCGCATTGGATTTGGCTTGCTGTTTTTGGTAAACTTCCTCAAATCCTTTGACAATCTCTTCAATCGCCTGTTTTTCACCTCCGGCTGTCCACCAGTGATAGACATTAACCTTACCTTTTGATGATGTATCAGCCAGCACTGCAGGAATATCCAGCTCCGTAATTTTTTTGTTTTTTGCTGCCAGCGCGCTGCTTCCCAAAGAAAGAAGCAATGCAAGCACAAGGCATAGGGAAATTATCTTTTTCATGTCGATGGGCTCCTCATCAGTCACAGAAGGTCATACTGCCCCACTGAGAGGGATCAGTATCTACAGTATCGGTACCTGCCCACTGCATCCTAACAGTCGCAACGCCGGGACAAGGAAAGTCAAGGTCAAACATACCAAAGTCAACGCCAACAACCATACCAGCTGCAGGAACCAATACCGGTATATTCTCGTTTGAAAGATTTATGAGAGGAATCTTGATTTCTAGTGTATATCCGCCTTCAATCTCTGCGATACAGGCCTCGTAGTCTTCCAACACCTGTTCATCACCGTCTTCACCGCAGGTTTCAAAACCCTTGTTATCTTCAATCATGTCACGATCGATGCCGGTGTTATAGTAGTAGTCATCGATAATCATTGTTACACGCCAATCGTTGGCGGTATAGGAGGTACGGGTAGGGTCAGCTTCCGGGTCGGTCGATAAAAACAAAACCAGCGAGTCGGCCATGTCCGGTGGAAACCCTTCGCGATACATAAAAGGAGTATCGTCTAAGATCTTTGCACCAAGGTATAGATTTTCCTCATCCCACATGACGTATATGTCAAGGCTCAAGTCCTCAACACCCTTTTCCTTCCACTGGCCGGGATCGCGTACAACCTGTTCTTCAAGATTAATTGTCGCGGGAGAAGTGGTGTTCCATTCAGATAAGTCACCATCGATTATGATATCCTCAGGTGCCTTATATGCATTAATTGCACGCCCAGAATCCGCAGCAAAGGCAGTGCAGCTCAAAACAAGTGTTAGTGTCAGCAAAATTGAAAGCAGTTTAGTTTGCCTTTTCATATTTGTTCCTCCTTTATAGTCACAGTTGTTCTAATTGTTTATTACATTATACGGGGAGGCCATTTCACCGTCGATGGAATATCCAACACAGGCAGTTGTAAAATCAAGCCCTCATGTTTTGTAATTTTCAACACTTCCACTTGTAAAAAACAACACTCTTAACAAAAATTTTGTGTCTTATGGTATAGTTTAATAAAAGAACCACACATGCGGAGGAAAATCCTCATGAAAATGATGCACAAACTAATTATCGTCTTTTCACTTTTAGCGATATTAACCACAGCAGCAAACTCTATCTATTTTTACCAGACCAGAATGACTGATCTTGATCAGCGCACTTACGAGCACCTAAACATGCTGAGTACAAAAATCGTTGGTGAAGTCGAACAATATACGCGGCTAATGGACTATGCGATTGAAAGCCTTATCGCTGACCCGGACTTTATGGATGCATTCCACAAAGCTTCTCAGCTTGATGATGAAAGCGATGTTGGGCAGATGCTTGCCATCCAAAACATTCTCTCCCGCAAACTTTACCAAGAACCCATTCTTGAACCTTTTTTCCGGGTAAGTGTTTACTCTAAGAACGGCTTTTTTATTTCCAGCCGATTTGAGCAAGCTGATTCGGTCGTCAGTATGTCCGATGAAGCCAAGGAAACAATTACCTCTCTATCTTACCTTACTGTAGCGGATGCGCAGCCATTTCGCCGTCATATTATTGGACCGCACAAAGATCCATGGACTCAGAGATTTGTCGGAGTTTTTTCCGCCGTTCGCTCAGTTGCTTGGCGAGGTAGGCATATCGGATATATAGAAGTCAATGCCTATCTTGATGACCTGGCTGAAATGTTTATGTGGCAACAACTGGAAGGTTTTCTTGTTCAGGGTATTTTTGACAACGGAGATCAGCTTTTTCGAAATAGAGGCGATGATATAGTCTATACGGACTTAAATCTTTCAGGTTTATCTCGCGTGCAGGAAGATGGTATAGATAGACTGGTTGTAGGTTTATACAGCGATTACTTAAATATGACGGTCTATGTATCGCAGGATATGTCCGTGTATAATCAACAAGCGCATGTCCTGATACGTAATTACATCATCGTTGCAGCTGGTATCCTGGCAGTAACATTGGTTATTGTTCCACTTTGTTCTTTCGGCCTAACTCGTGCTATCCGCCAACTTACCCGCCGGGTAGAGCGTCTGCCCGTTGATAGTATGCTGGCCCACCCAGACGAGATGCTGACCACCACCGTCACTAGCCCTTATGATCAAGAAATCCACAAGTTAGAGATAACACTAAACTCATTAATGACTAAACTACAAGCCTCTATGCATTCAGAAATTGCCATACGAGAAGGAGCACTGCAAGCGCATTTAAATGCCCTGCAGATGCAAATAAATCCCCATTTTATATATAACACCCTCAACATTATTTCTGCTAAAGGGATGGAATGCGGTAATGAAGAAATTACTGTTATCTGCGACCAGTTCGCTCAAATGCTGCGCTACGCCACCGACCTTCGGTCTAAAACCGCAACCCTTGGTGAGGAATTACAAAACGCCCGTCGTTATTTACAACTGGTGAAAGTACGCTACGAAGATCAGCTCAGCTACCTTATCAATGTACCGAAAACCATGCACAACATGATATTGCCAAAACTTACTTTACAACCAATCATTGAGAATGCCCTCACCCATGGTTTTAACGGAAGCAGTACGCCTCGTGAAGTTTCCATTACCGGAACAGTTGAGAACAACACCCTTCGTCTCATTATCCGCGATAATGGCAAAGGCTTTAGTGCTGATTCCTTGATGCATCTGCGCAACGCTTTTAAGCAAATGGAAATCAATCCATCAGCTTTTTCTTCCGCTGGCAGAGAACACTTGGGGCTTACCAACACTTACTTACGTCTGCTACACGCAAGCAAGGGCAATATACGCATGACTTTAAGTAATGACAATGGTGCTGTTATTACTTTAACACTACCCATAGAAAAGGAGGACATGCATGTATAAAATACTAATCGTTGATGATGAAATGCCGGCTTTGCGTTATCTGCGAAGTATCGTTGAAAAATATGGTCAAGGCTATGAGGTCGCCAACACCTGCACCAGCGGTGAAGCGGCTCTTGCGCACCTACAAAAAGAACACATTGACCTGTTGCTGACAGATATCTCTATGCCCACCATGGATGGCATTACCTTGGCGCTAAAAGCCCGAGATCTTCAACCTGATATTCATATCATTATTGTTACAGGCTATGCGGACTTTGAGTACGCCAAAGGCGCTATTCAAGCTTCTGTTGAAGATTACATCCTAAAGCCTGTCAGCGTTTCTCAGATGAAAGACATACTGCAAAAGCTTCGTTTCCGTATGGATGAAGAACAAGCCGAACGTATCCCTCATGAATTAAGCGCTATGTTTACCCAACAACCGTATGACTTAGATGCTCTCACACGCATCTTTGGTGCAGGCCGTTTTTACTGTGCTCTATTGCGCTGGGGCAACCTTGGTATTAGCCAGGGCGCATTAAAAACAACCGCTGTAATACCTCTGGATAACCAGCCTTTTTATGCTCTTTACGGCCGCGATGAAGATGAGCAACTATTGTTTATGCCTGCATCCGTATCTGCCCAAGAATTTCAAACCATTGCTAAACATTATGCTCAAGCTTATCGCTCTGCGGCAACCATAACACTGCTGTTTAGTCGTAACGCCTGCTTGCTTTCTTCCTTCCCCGATTTCTTTTCTCACGCAGCAGAGGTGATGGAACATACTGTTGTAATTGGTCATCAGCACTGGGGATTTTTATCAGGCTCTCCTAAAAGTGATCCGGCACGGCATTTGTCTAACTCTACCCTTAAACGACTAGAAAACTTTATTACTGATAGCAATACACGGATGATTAAGGACGCATTTGTTACTCTTGCCATCGAATGGACACGGGATAAGCTTCCGCAAATATATGCAACGACTATGGTTCATCAACTTGTTTATCTGGTTCTTACTGCCAGCCCTGTTTCCGGTAAGCAGCAAGATGCAATCATGAAAGAAGTGCGGGATCTTCTCAGCACAGCCGGCTCATACGGAGACCTGATGGCCAGTCTTTATTCAATCCTGTTTGATAAAGGCGTAATAAAAGACAAAAAAATGACTACCAAGGAGTTATATCAATACGCCATCGCCTATATTGAAGAAAACTACGTTAAACCCATCTCAATACAAAGCGTCTGCACCGAGGTCGGCATCTCGCAAACCTATCTAAGTCGCCTGTTTCGCAAGTATGGTGATACTTCCTTCTCTACCTACCTAACTCAACGGCGTTTAGACGCTGCTATGGAGCTAATGCGCCAACATCCAGATATGACGTTGCGAAATGTAGCTTCATGTGTGGGTTACGAAGATTATGCGTATTTTAGTAAAGTGTTTCATCAAGTTGTTGGCTGTCCCCCATCTCAATGGATTGCGACACAACAATGTAGTACTGAGTATTCAGATACCATAGATAACTGACAAAAATAATAACTGTTTTCATATCCTCGAATAACAAATTAACAGCTGTAAGTTTTCAAAACACTATGGAAAAAGAAGCACCCAGCAGCTACTACAACCACTGGGTTTTTGGCGGAGAAGGAGGGATTTGAACCCTCGCTACGCTTTCACGTACTACTCCCTTAGCAGGGGAGCCCCTTCGGCCTCTTGGGTACTTCTCCATCTCTTGGCGGAGAGAGAGGGATTCGAACCCCCGGTGCCTTTCAGCATCACTGGTTTTCAAGACCAGCGCCTTCAACCGCTCGGCCATCTCTCCACGCTCTGATCGAGCTTCTTAAGCACCCGATTATTTTACCAGAGCATAACTTTGTTGTCAACATGGAATAACCTTGAGTTTCCGTATGCTTGTAAGGAAGTCAAACATTTGTGACACGATCCCTAAAAATAATAGATTGGAAAAAAGTTGTAATTGAGATTATATTATCCTGAGGATTTCTATGCGGCTTTTTCAAAATACTCTTTCATCACTTCATCGGGACTTTTGAAGTTTAGGTGTTTAGAATATACGGAATTATTCATTATTTCATAACATTTGTGTGCTTTGAATAACTCTGCTTCACTTGAAAAACGGGCGTTCAAGATTACGGATGGGTAGTGTTATGCAATTAGATATTCACATTAAAATCCGGTCCAGCCAGGCGCTTTGCAGCACTCTGACTGCGCCGCGCAGCACGCTGCTGACGCCCGGGGGACAGGGGAACAGATGGGGCAGGATGCGGGGTTCGCCTTGAAACAGCTTTGCCAGATGCTTTTTCACCATCTGTACAAAGGATTTTCCATCGGGTTGTGCATAGACACAGTCGATGACGATATGGGTGGGATCGAGTATCCACAGTACGCTATGAAGCATTTCTGCAGTTACCGAAGCCATAAGCTCCAAAGCGGAAGCGTATTGGAGAGGCTGCTGCGTAGCGACGCGTCGCAGCGTTTCCTGCAGTTCTTCCGGGGGAAGGGATACGGGAATATCCAGTAGATGCAGGAAAGCTTCTGTATTTAGGCGGTTTTCATAAATATTGCCTTGTCGATCAATCAAGCGGCCTGCATCACCGGCGGTGGCGTTGAGGCCTCGCAGCATGTTGCCACGGTGAACCGCCGCGCCGCCAACGCCTTCACCAATATAAAGGTAATACAACACCTCACATTGGTTTAGCACAACCGGATCGGAAAATGAACGCACAGCGAACTTGACATCTTCATCCACATAGTATTCGTAGTGGCCAAGGCAGCGACGGAATAGTTCCTTGATGCGTACCTGGTTAAGCTGAGGCAGACGCTGATTGTTTACAGTATCGCTGCTGATTTCATACGGGCCGGGGGTAATGATGGCAACTCCCAGCAATTTCCGATCGGAAAGAGCGTTTAGCATACGAATCCCGCCTTCACGCAAGAAAGATTCCAGCCGCTGCAGATATTCACCCTGCTGGTTATCGTGGATTTCCATCAAAATTTCCACATCAAAACCTATCAGCGTCATACTGAATTGACGGCTGGATATATCCACAATGAGCCAGGTTTTTTGGTCGCCGCTTAATGAGATGGCTCTTGCCCTGCGTCCCTGAGGATGGCGGCTGTTTTCATCCCGTGGTACAACTGTCTGGTGGAGTACACCCTGCTTCTTAAGCAACTCCACCAGATTGGTTACCGTCATTTGGCTTAGGCCCGAAGCCTCCGCCAACTCCTGACGGGTCATAGCTGGAGCCAAGGTTAAAAGGTCAAGCACCTTGCGCAGATTCTGTTTACGAATGGATGATAAGACAATAGGTTTCATATGAGGATCTCCTTTAACATATATCCTGCTTCCCGGCCCAGGCGCTCTGCTTCGCCGGGCATGACCGGCAGTCTTTTGTATAGGAAGGTGGATTCCAGCGCTGCGTATGCCCCACGGGCAATGTCATCATGGGTGGGTAGATAGCCCAATAGCTCTTCGCCGCAGCCCAGCATCAGGCTGTCCTGACGGCCGGTGATGTTTCGGACTTTTTGACCAATCATTGTGAATCCTTCAAAGGGGAAGGCCACAATCGGCACACCACCCAGTAGCAGGTATTTAATGGTAATATCTTCAGTGTCCTGTAATTGGCTAAGCTTAGCCAGCATCTCTTTTTTCCAAGTTAAAGCTACACGGGCAGCGGGCTTTTCCTCGCCGCCTGCGATTCGCACCGCATGCTTTGCCGCGTCTTGTATGTCTTCTTCTGTTACAGAGGTAAGCTTTAGCGTAAAAGGGAAACTCCCCGCTTCTAAGGATAGCGGCAAGGGTTGAGATTGGGCGGTGAAAGTGTCAACGATAATGCGGGCAAATTCTTTAAGCCTGATATCGGTAGGCTTGTAAGGGTCGATATCCCCGCATAGACCGTTGAGGTAGATAGAGTGGACGCCCCGCTGCTCCATCAGCCGGTTGATTTCGCCTGCGAAGTCTGCGGACACAGCCGTGTCCCGACCACGGAATACGCCATGACAGGCTGCATTAATAAGGCAAATTCGAGCCTTGCCGTGGCGGCAGAGGGTAAAGCCGCGCACGAAACGATCCACCGGGCCATCGGCAACGGTGCGATTGTAAATGTGGTCGCCCTCAAAGGGTGAAAAAGCCTGGTGAAGGGCAGTAACCTCTGCCAAGTCTGTTGCGGATTCATCTATTGCACGGCAAATCAGACTGCCTACTGTTGCTGCATAGACCTCATCCACAAAACCGCAGCCTTCGTGGTACTTAATGGCAGGGCCGGTGTGGGTATGGGTGCTGACAATCATTACGCGTTCTGTGGGGATTCTTAGCTTTTGTGCGTAACGGAAGACCTCTGCGCACACTGACTTGCTCAGCCCTAGCAGATCGCAGGAGATCACAAGCGAACGCATATAATCTGTCTCCAGCAGTACCGCGCGGGCATAAAGCGGATCCCGAACGGACAGCGCGCGGCGGTTCAGATAATAACCGTAACCCGCCAACTCCACGCCAATAGGCGGCGTGAGTTCCCATTTACCAAATCCGGCGGCAAGCACTGTATTACCTCCCTTGGTTCAGTCCAGGAATGGAATCCTGATAACGGGTGACCAATCGCTCGTTCCATTCGTCCCCGCCATCCACATTGCTGGATTTAAAAAAGTCCGCTTCAAAGTCCTCCACTAACGACAACTCTTTTACTCGGCACACAATAGATTGCAGCATTGCGGCGCCTACCGCCGTGGAAGTAGGGCCGACCATTGTGCCGTCTGCCGCCAAAAAGGATGCATCGCCCAAAACACCGCCGTTATCCAACACAAGATCGGCTGTTTCAAACAGGCGAAGGTTGATGCTGTTGCGGGAAGATACTGCGGAGGAATGCTGCATGGAAGTCAGGGCAATAACATAGGCTCCACGCTCCCGGGCTGCCTTGGCCAATAGAACAGGCACGGCATTCCGGCCGGAATTGGAGATAGCAAGCAACACATCGCCCGCCTTGATGGGATACTTTTCCAGCAAAATGGATACCCAGCTTTCATCTCGCTCTTCCAGTGTGGAACCAGCGGCAGAAATATGCAGCATAAGTTTTTCATCCAAGATAGGACAGACCCGTACCATGCCACCGGCGCGATAGAAAATTTCCAGCGCCAACAGATGCCCGTGGCCGGTACCGAAGGCATAGAGCATCCCGCCTTGGCGCAAGCAATCCGCAATGCGGCGGGCTGCTTCTTCCATTCCAGCGTACTGGGTTTTTAGCGTGCGGGACAGCAGGGAAAACAAATTGCCAAAATAGCAGTTAATTGCGCTCATGCAAATACTCCTCATAGGTTGATTTCATTAGGGTGAGCACTTCATTTGTAAGCATTTTGCGTTTTTGGAACAGGTGAATAAGCGCTCCCAATTCCGGAGGATAATTCAAAGTACAAATGTCGGCCTTGGGCGCAAGCCGGTGAAGCTCTTTTACGAAAAATTCCGTGGCCGTGTCGCTGTGGGCAAAGATTCCCCCATACAGTCCGACCTTGCCGACCTCCGGTGCTTTTTTGATTAGCTGAGCGGCACTTTGAGCCAAACGCTGCATGTTCCGCAAAAGAATTTTTTGGGCAACAGCATTACCCTCATGGGCGCGGGCAAGCACATGTTTGGCAAAATCGGCCAGCCATGCCGTTGTTGCCTCCGGAGCGTAGATACGGTCAATCAGCCCTCGAGGTGTGTCTGCGCCGAAAAATAGAAGAGCGTCCGCTAATAAAGGCGTGTCGGGGCCGATACCTTCTACGGCATTAATCACAGCCAGTAGGCCTTCTCGAGCCAGCGTGTAGCCACTGCCTGGATCTCCAAGCAGGTAACCCCAACCGCCGGCCACGTGCTGGCGTCCTTCTTTATCCAGCATCAGCAACATGGAACCGGTACCGCAGATTACGATTAATCCCGGTTCTCCCAGAGTGAAGCCCATCAGGGCAATATAGGCGTCGGACTGCAAGTCCAATTGGTTTTGGCGGAGCGTTCCGGTGGTGAAGAGACTACGGGTATCTTCATCCGCAGGGGAATCAAGCGCGGACATACCCACGCAAATTTCGTCAACTTCACAGCCGCATTGCGTGCTCAGCGTTTTAACCATAGATTCCAGGCGAAGCCTTACTGTTTTTACGCCGCTGTTATGAAAATTTAGCCCGCCGCTTTTCGTCAGGGCTGCAATGCGGCCATCGGGATATGCGGCGACAGCCGTGGAATGGGTTCCACCTCCGTCAATACCGATCAGCAATTTTCGAGACAATTCCGCCTCCTCCTTTATCCCACGGTTGTTTGCGGAAAAACGTACATTAAAATTAATTGGTGTGAAAATGCATGGTACATGCACGGGAAACAATAATCAAGAGTCTTTTGATAAACACCATTCCGTTGTTTGTTTATATTATACGGATGCTGTACGGGGCAGGAGAACATCCTCATCCAAAACTTCTCTGCCTTCTCGTAGTTTAGTGTTACCCACCCTATTGTAACTCAATAAAAAGAAATAGACAAACATTTTTTAAATAGCTTGTAAAAATGAAAAGGCCGTGTTATACTGACATAAAAGAATGAAGGCGACCGATTGTCAATTATAGCTTATTCTATTTATTTTTTGTACACATTCTGAATTGAAAAGGTGGGAAATAAATGGCCCAAATACCGATTCCTCAAAAGCCACAAGTAGAAACAACATCTCCCAAGGGAGACGCGTCTATCAAGAAGAAGCGCCGTCGCTTTACCTGGGATGACCTTGAATTAACGCTGCTTTCCCTGCCCACGGTGGCATGGTTTATTGCGTTTTGCTACATTCCGCTGTTTGGCATAGTGTTTGCGTTTAAAAATTACAAGTATAAGCCGGGTACAGGATTTATCTATAGCTTGTTTGTGCATTCAAAGTGGGTGGGACTGAAGAATTTCAAGTTTCTCTTCCGATCGCCGGATATCTACAATATTTTCCGCAACACGATTGGTTACAACCTGATTTTTATCCTTATTGGCGTAACGCTGCCGGTAGCACTGGCGATTATGATTACCCAGCTGCGTTCGAGAAAACTGGCTAAAGTTTGTCAAACGGCCGTATTCCTGCCCCACTTTCTGTCCTGGGTTGTAATCAGCTACTTTGTCTACGCTTTTTTGTCTACCGACAAGGGTTTAATCAACAACATTATAGTTGCCACGGGCGGCGACCGCATCATGTGGTATCAGAACAAGAGCTATTGGCCCTTTATCTTGGTGTTTATTAACACTTGGAAGACCTTTGGCTACTCCATGGTTGTATATATGGCAACCATCACCGGTATTGACCGGAGCCTCTATGAGAGCGCGGTTATTGATGGCGCAACCAAATGGCAGCAGTGCAAGGGCATCACGTTGCCCATGCTGCGCCCGATTATCTCCATCATGTTTATTTTGAACGTGGGTCACATTTTCTCCACGGATTTTGGCTTGTTTTATCAAGTACCCCGTGATTCCAACTCTCTAATCGATGTAACACAGACACTGGATGTGTACGTCCACAAGGCCCTGCTGCAGTCAAACAACTACAACTATTCTTCGGCGGTGTCCCTACTGCAAAATACGCTTGGTTGTATTCTGCTGATTGCGGCTAATTTAGTGGTCAAGAGAATTGATCCGGAAAGCGGCCTGTTTTGATTAGTGCCTCAGATCAAAGGAAAGGAGTAAACACGGTGCCTGCCATTACCAAAAAAACCACGCCCCGTCCCACGGGCGACGGCCTGTCTCGTTACAATCAACTGAAGCCTTTAACCGATTTTACCTTTTCAGTGCTGTTTATTTTGCTGGCGTTGTTAACTTTTTTACCACTACTGTTTGTTTTCATCATTTCCTTGTCGTCTGAGGCGACAATTGCTCAGCACGGTTACAGCTTTTTTCCAAAAGAGTTGTCATTGGATTCTTACGCCTATCTGTGGCAGTCCAAGGACTATATTGGCCGATCGTTTATCAACTCCATAGGCATTACCATTGCAGGTACGTTGCTGGGTTTAGTCCTTACCTCGACTTTAGGCTACACCCTTTCCCGTCCCAACTATCGTTTGAAGCGCCTTTACACCGTGATGATTCTGGTACCCATGTTTTTTTCCGGCGGCTTGGTGGCACGCTACATGGTCAACACTCAAATTTATGGCTTGAAAAATACTTACCTTGCCCTGATTCTCCCCGGCGCCTGTTCCACTTTCTATGTAATTATCATGCGTACTTTCTTCCAGACCACCGTACCGGACTCCATCATCGAATCCGGCAAGATTGATGGCGCTAGCCAGTTTCGTATATTCACCCAGCTGGTATTGCCCATCTCTTTGCCTGTTATCGCAACCATAGGCCTGTTTTTCACTTTCAATTATTGGAATGCTTGGTATGGCGCAATGCTCTATTTGGACAGCAATCACCGTGAACTTTATCCGCTGCAGTATGTGTTGATTAGTATCGAGAGAAATATTTCCTTTATGGCTAGGAACGAGGAGTATTTCTCCGAGGAAATCATAGCCACCCTGCCCACGGAAACCATGCGAATGGCCATCGTTATGGTAGTCGTGCTTCCCATTGCCTGTTCTTATCCCTTCTTCCAACGTTACTTTGTCGGCGGCCTGACGATTGGCGCTGTCAAAGGTTAACCAGCAGATTCTATTAGTAACTAACGGCCTGGGGCCGCTTAAAAAAAGGAGGTAACCATATGAAGAAGCTCGTTTTACTCATCCTCACGCTCTCTATGATCCTATCTGTGGGTCTGTGTCCTGCACAGGCTGACGAACCTACAAAGATTATTTGGTGGCTGTATGCTTCAGGTGATGCGCCTATTGACACCCAGTTCGTTCAGGAAGCTGCCAACAAATACTCTGCCGAAAAGATCGGCGTTGTTGTTGAACTGATTTTCAAAAACGATGAGCAATTCGGTCTGGATATGGACACAGGTGTGTACTATGACATGACCTTCACTTGCGACTGGGCGAACAGCTTTGTTGATAACGCCAACAACGAAATGTTCTACGACATTACCGATCTGGTGAAGACCGCTACCCCTGCGCTGTATGAGCGCATCGATCAGAAGTACTGGGACGTTGCCGGTTCCTTGAACGGCAAAATTTACGCTGTACCCACCCTCAAAGATATGGCTTCCCAGCAGTTCTTCCGCATGGATAAGGAACGCTACGAGGCCATCGGCATGGAGTTGCCGGAGTCAATGGAGTTTGCCGACTTGGAGGCTTACTTGGCAGCCTACAAGGACAACTACGACGACGTCTATCCCCTGATGCTGGGCAAGGCCGGTTTGACCGGTATGAGCAACAGTGCGCAGTGGATTTCCGGTTCTTATCTTTGCTCTCCCTACCACTTAGCCGGTACCGAGCGTGAAAACCAGATCATCCCCTTCTGGGAGGATGAGGTGTTGATGGAGCGCTTCCGTCTATTGCATAAGTGGTATGGTTTGGGCTATATTAACCCTGACGCCGCCACCACCGAAACCATCGGCAGGGAAATTCGCGCGTCTGTGCGTTCCGGTTCTGCTTGGGCAGGCTACTATAGCGGCTATTCCGCTTGGGGCGGCATGGAAGTTCAGGGGGTATCCTACGCCGGACCCTTCATGTCCACCGCTACCATGCGCGGCGCCATGAACGCTATTAACGCTGCCGCTACTGAGGAGCAGGCTGTCGCTTGCCTGAAGTATCTGGAATTGCTCAATATCGACCGCACCTTCCGTGACATTCTGCGTTTCGGCGTTGAGGGCACGCACTTCAACTACGTGGACGTGGATGGCGTGAAGGCTGTCGAGCGCACCGAGCAGGGCACCAACAACTGGTCCATGGACGGGTTTGTCACCGGTTCCGTCGTGAACGCTTCCGTGACTTCCAACGCCATTTATGACTGGGAGAAAATCTACGCTGATTATGACAAGGCATTGCTTTCCACCCTGGGCGCTTTCTCTTTCAACAAGGAAGATGTTGAGGCCGAGTGTGCCGCCTGTTCCGCCGTTATGGCCAAGTACAACGCCGAACTGTATACCGGCACCTTAGATATCGACGAAATGCTGCCCACCATCAAGGAAGAACTTGAGAAGGCCGGTATTTTCGATATTCAAAAGGAAGCGCAGCGTCAGTTGGACGAGTACTTAGGCAAATAATCCATTCCTTCAAATCCATGTGGGACGGAGGCTTCAGCCTCCGCCCCTTTCCTACGTGTCGCTGAGGAAGAAATGCCTGTACGCGGCGTAAACATATTCATATAACTATGCGAAAGAAGGTGTTTTCATGGATTACACCATGGCCCCCATCAACCAAGAGGAATTGGTGCGTATCCGCAGGCAGTTGCACATGTATCCCGAATTAAAGTGGGATCTGCCTTTAACCGCAGCGCTGGTGAAGGAGGAACTTGAAAAGGTCGGCATTGACTTTGTCGCTGGTCAATATGGTGCGAACACCATTGTTGCCACCATCAATCCGGAAATCACTTGCTTTACCATTGGTATCCGCGCGGATATGGACGCACTGCCCATTTTAGAAAGCAACCACGACAGGCCCTACCGTTCCCGCCATGAGGGGGTCATGCATGCCTGCGGGCACGACGCTCATGCCGCCATGCTCATCGGCGTGGCCAAGGCGCTTTACGCCATCCGGGACAAGCTTACTTGCCGGGTGAAGCTGCTTTTCCAGCCCTGCGAGGAAGGCCGTCCCAGCGGCGCCCGCACCATGTGCGAACACGGCGTGATGGAAGATATCGACTGCATCATCACTTGTCACGTGAACTGCGTAGATGACGTACACGTTATCTCCTCCAACCCTGCCACGACCAATTGCTCTTCCGTTGCCTTTAAGGTGGAACTGGGCGGCTACAGCGCACATGTAGCTACGCCTCACGCAGGTGTTGACGCTCTGGCTGCGGGTGTGAAAGTATATAGTGGCATTCAGCAAATCATTAGCCGTGAGGTTGACCCTTTTGATACCTGTGTGATGAGTGTTGCCACCATGCGGGCCGGTGGCACCGTATCTACCAATGCGGATCAATGCGTGCTGGAGGGTTCGTTGCGCTGCCTGAAGGACAAGACCATGAATTGGGCTAGGGAACGGCTGACCAAACTTGTAAGGCTGACCGCTGAGGAATGCGGCGTCACATGGAATGTTTCCTGGTCCGGTGAACCCTTGCCCAGCGCCCATAACGATCCTGCGCTGTATGAGGCGTTCATCGTTTCCGCGCGCAAGGTTGTGGGGCGTGATAAGGTGATTATCCTGCCCACCAGCCCCGGCGCGGATGATTTTGCTTATTATCAAAAGGAAAAGCCCGGCTTGCTTTTTGGCTTGGGTATGCGCAATGAAGAAAAAGGCGCCTGCCACCCTGCGCATACCAAGGATTGGGACATTGACGAAGATGCGCTGCAAACGGGTGTTGCGGTCTTCGTGCAGTTTGTTTTGGACAACATGGGCGGTATCGAAGGCATGGTTGTACCGAAAAAGAAAGGTTGAGCGTGAAGTCTTTTTATTGTCAGCTGGACTACGAGCATGTGCCTTACCCTTCTTTGGTGGGCAAGGTGGAAGGAAACATCGCCAACAACGGCTGCGGCGTATGCGCTGCTTCCATGGTGGTGGAAAACCTGCTGGACGTGCCTTTTCCGCCGGAAGAAGCTGCAAAGATGGCCAAGGCCTGCGGCGCCCGGGAAGGTTATGGTACCGACCTGTATATCTTTTCACCGGTATTTGCCGAGGCCTTTGGCTTAAATGTGCGCCACACCGAGGATGCGCTTGAAGCCTTACGTTTTCTGCAAGAAAAGAGGGGGATGGTCATCGCCAACATTCGTGGCGACCGCCCGGAAGACGGCTATCTCGGTGTGTTTTCCGATAGCGGGCACTATGTGGTCATCGCCGAGGCGCAGGGCACAACCGTTAAAGTCTGGGATCCGATGTACAAGGAGGGAAGCGGCCGCTTTGAACTTCCGGGCCGTACAGGCAAGGTTCGCATGGACGACACCGACATCTACGCCGATATGTCTGTTTTTTACGGGGATTGCAAAGAGCGGCCTTTTTTCCTCTTCGAGAAAAAGTAAAGGAAAACTTCTATGATTGCTGAAATTTTTGAGATTATTATGATTGTTTGCTTCGGCCTTTCCTGGCCGATGAATGTCCTGAAATCATGGCGCAGCCGCACGACCAAGGGCAAAAGCCTTCCCTTTTTACTGCTGATTATCATCGGCTATGTGTTTGGGATTATCGGCAAACTCATTGGCGGTCATTTCAAGTGGTATGTGCTGTTTTTCTATGTACTGAACCTGACGATGGTTTCTGTTGATTTATGCCTATATATACGCAATTACCGTCTGGATAAGCAAAATGGTTTGCTTTAATCAAGGGGAGAGCCTATGATTTTCGGCATGTGGATGTGGCCCAAATCACTGCGGGAAGGCGGCACAAAAGCTGCGGTTACCCGCTGCAAACGAGCAGGTGTGACGGATATTTACTTCCTCACCAAGGGGCTAAGCGGCACGGTGACGTATAAAAGCGCCATCGCTCCCATGGATTGTGAGCGTGACTTGCTGGGTGAACTGTTGGTTGAGGCTCACAAACAGGGCATCCGTGTGCATGCCTGGTTTACCTCTGCCAGCGATGAAATCTACAAGGAGCGCCACCCCCAGAGCGGCCGGTATCATTATATCAAGGGCCGTGATCGGGGGCTGATTTCCTTGGCGGATGAGGGCTATATCGCCTACATGTCGGAAGTAACCCGTGAGCTGTGCTGCCGCTATCCCGTCGATGGCTTGCACTTGGATTATATCCGTTATAATCATCTAATCTACGGTTGGTCGGAGGCGGATCGGGTACGTTACGCTGCGGAGGGCGCAGATATTGCTTATCTGCAAACCATGATGGACCGCGCTTTCCGTCAGGAGGAGGGAGCGGAGATATTTTTCGATGCCTACCGGTCAGGTGATAGGAATATTCATGCCCTTGCCCGTGCCCGCCGAAAGGACGTGGTGCGTTTTGCCACAGCCTTGACGAGTGTCGCCCGAACAGAAAAGACGGACCTAATCCTCAGCGCCGCGCTGATGCCGGAGGGCGCTTATCAGGACATTGCCTTTTCCGATGTGCACTATGGCCAAAACTACGAGGATGCGGTTCGCCTTTACGATTATGCCTTGCCTATGGCTTATTCCCAGGCCTATCATAAGGACGGCGATTGGGTGCGGGACGTGGCGCTTGGCGCCATGAAACGGGGGCTTAAAACCATTGTGGGCGTGCATGCTTACGAGGGTGGTACCGCCGAAACCCTGCGGGCGGATATCGCTGCGGTGAGGGATCTGCCTGTGGAGGGCGTTTGTCTCTTTCGGGAGGGAGCATACGGTATGGCCTTTGCGGACGGTGTTTTGGTTGATCTATATAATCCGTTGGATACAACCATCACTCTCCTCAAAGCCTTGCGAGGGAATGAAAGAGCTTCTGTGGAGTGCAGCGTTCTGCCCGGAGAGGAAAAAACAATCAAACTGCCCTTTGAGGCGGAAGCTCTCCGCGCTTTTTCCGGCGAAAAAGAAGTTTGTATCTATCTAAGCTCCTAATCGTACCATACAGGAGGAAAATACATGAAGATATTTCCCCGGCCTCAAAAAATGGAACTGTTCCAAGGCACATATCTGCTGCCTGCAGCCTTTGGCGGCCTTAAACTCACGGAATTTTTTTGGCAAATTAAAAACGGTATAGAAGGTATCCGGTTAATAAAAGAGCCCTTACTGGCTCGTGAAGAATACCACCTTTCCGTTACAGAAGAAGGCGTTGAAATAGCCTATTCTTGCGATGAAGGCCTTTTCCGTGCGGCGACCACTTTGCGCCAGATGCTTCGCCAGGATGGGGGACACTTGCCCTGTTTGCGCATAGTGGACAGGCCTTCTATTTCCCGCCGTGGTTATATGATTGATATCAGCCGTGGCAAAAAGCCCCGCGTGGAAACAATCAAAATGATGGTTGATTTCCTTGCGGAGCTAAAGTACAACGAGTTCCAACTGTATATGGAGGGCGACTGTTTCAAGTATGCCGCATATCCTGAGGAAACGGCTCATTTTGACTGTCTCACGCCGGAAAATATTGTGGAACTGGATGCCTACTGCCGGGAACGCTTTATTGATTTGGTACCCAACCAGAATTCCTTCGGTCACATGTACACTTGGCTGCGAAAACCCCACTTCCGTCATTTGGGCCTGTTTGAAGGGGAGGACGAGGTGCCCTCCACCTTGAACCCTTTGCTGGAGGAAAGCTTTGAGTTTGTCTGCAACCTCTATCAATCCCTGCTGCCCTATTTTTCTTCTGAATATGTCAATATAGGGCTGGATGAAGCCTACGGTTTAGGCCGCTATCAAATAGAAGAGTACTGCCGTGAAAAAGGCAATGACGTGGTGTTTATGGAGTGGCTGAACAAGCTCAGCAACCATATCCGTGATGCGTACGGCAAAAAAGTCATGTTCTGGGCGGACATGATCTACAACTATCCGCAAAGCTACCACATGGTACCCAAGGACGCCATTGCCTTGGAATGGGGCTATGAGCTTATCCAGTCCCAGCGGATGACTGCCCACTGCATTGCCTACCGGGACGCGGGCTTGCGCTATTATGTTTGCCCCTCGGTGAATACCCACGGCAGCTTGACCAGCCGCATGGACGTGACTACTTTCAACTTGCGTACCTGTGCGGAACTGGCGGTGGAATACGGGGCGCAGGGTTACCTTGTTACCGACTGGGGCGATGGCGGGCATTCCCAGCAGTGGTGCTGGAGTATGCAGCCCATCGCTTTGGGCGGTCAGTACGGCTGGAATGCCGGCAAAAAGCAGGATGGCGAAAGCTTCAAGGCGGAGTTTATCCGTGCGGCGGAGGACTTCACGGATGCGTACTTTTTTGGCGGTACCAAGGTTTCCCGCCTCATGTACCGCATGGCCAATTATTACCTCTTGGAACCTGAGCGGGTCCATGTATGCACCATGTGCGCCAAGCAGTTGACGCTACCCTTGTCCGAAACAAAGTACGCCCACCTTTTTGATATGAAGGACAGCGGTGACGACTTTTATTTTGACAATGTAACCGTCTATGTGCGTAAAGTCATGGCGGATATTGAGAAACTCGACTTTGACGACCGGCTCAAGCGGGAAATCCGTCTGACCGCATGGCTGATTGAGCTAGGTAGCGAAGTATGTAAAGTAAAGCTGCATCCCGCTCAATCCTTGGATAAGGTAGATGAGTTGGTCGCCTTAATCGACCGCATCCTACCTGAATATATCGAAATCTGGAATTACCGTAATTTTAAAATGGGCATTACCCGTTTCCTCGACCATCTGGCCGCCCGCCGCGGTGAGCTGCTGGCGCTGAAGGAGTAACAATAAGATTTTTTGTGGCATCATTGAGATGGCAAGCTATCCCTTAGTTAGTCTTATGATTAAATTTTCTCATAAAGGTAAATGGTATACTAATAATGCAATAAGGTTTTCTACTCTGCTTTTACTTCGCAGAAAATAGTACAAGGTTTTGTTCCTTGCGCTATTTTATAATATAGAATGTTTTACGAGTAAGCAGGCAACCAGCCCTCGTGAGCTTCAATCAGAGCGTCGCACAGGGCGATGGTATCGTCGATGGACAGCTCGCTTTGCAGGCGAGGGTCAAGCAGGGCGGCTTGGTAGATGTAGTCTTTTTTCTTTTCAACGGCCGCAAGGATGGTGAGTAGCTGCACGTTAATATTGGTGCGGTTAAGGGCCGCCAATTGTTCGGGCAAGGCGCCCACGAAGGTTGGGGTTACGCCGCTTGCGTCCACTAAGCAAGGCGCTTCCACGCAGGCGTTTTGGGGCAGGTTGGTAATGAGGCCGTGGTTTAGCACATTGCCGCCGATTTTACAGGACTTGTTGGTTTCCATCGCCTCCATGATGCCGCTTGCGTATTCATCAGTGCGGGTATGGCTCAGGTGAGGGTCTTTGGTGAGTGTATCTTTTAAAGTTTTCCACTCTTCAATCTGCTTTATGCAGCGGCGGGGATATTCATCCAAAGGGATGTTAAACCTATCAATCAATTCGGGGTACTTGTCTTTGATAAAGTACGGCAGGTATTCGGCCGAGTGTTCGCTGGACTCGGTTAAGTAGTAGCCAAAGCGTTTCATGATTTCAAGGCGCACCATATCATTGTGCTTGCCTTCAATTTTGGCGCAGCGGCGCTTGATTTCGGGGTAGAGATCCTGCCCGTTTTTGCTTATTTCAAGCAACCAGCCTTGGTGGTTGATGCCCGCGATTTTCCACTGGATGGAATCGTCATAAGGCATACCCGCAAGGGTTAAAAGTTCCTTGGCGCACACCTGCACGCTGTGGCAAAGACCCACGGTTTTGATATTTGTATACCGAAGCATCGCGCCCGTCAGCATGGCCATGGGGTTGGTGTAGTTTAAGAACCAGGCGCCCGGGCATACTTCTTCCATATCGCGGGCAAAATCGAACATCACGGGAATGGTGCGAAGGGCTCTGAAAATACCGCCGATGCCCAAGGTATCGCCAATGGTTTGTCTGAGGCCAAAACGCTTAGGTACCTCAAAATCGATGATGGTGCAGGGATCATACAAGCCCACCTGAATGGCGTTCACCACATAATTTGCTCCCCTTAAAGCATCCTTGCGGTTTTGCACCCCGCAAAAGGTTTTGATGGTGGCTTTGTTGCCTAAATTGTTGTTAATGGCTGAGAGCATCAGGTAGCTTTCCTCAAGGCGCTGGGCGTCGATATCGTATAGGTGAATGTGGCTATCGTGCAGGGAGGGCGTTAGGAGGCAATCGCCTAAGACGTTTTTAGCGAATACGGTAGACCCCGCACCCATAAAGGTAATAATCGGCATGGATGGCTCCTTTCAAGATGAAAATTCTATTGGTTTTATTATAGCCAAGCCCTCTCATTTGTACAATGGTGGGTGTTTTTTAATCTATTGCAGTTTATGTTAAAATGTAACCATCAATGGTTTGGAGGTTTTACCGGTGCTGATTTTTCCGGCTGTCATCATGATGCTTGACGGCGATGATGATATTGACTTTATGAAACGGATTTACGAAAAGTATTACGACTTGATGCTTTCCACTGCCTACAGGATTTTGAATAACCAAGACGATGCCCAAGATGCCGTTCACAACGCTTTTATTAAACTTTGCAAAAAAGTTTCTCTTTTGCGCACATTTTCTTGTTACATTTTGCAAAGCTACGTCGTCTCTACTATTAGACACGCCGCCATCGACCTTTGCCGCAAGGAAAAATACGACCGCTTCGTACACATGGAACAGGACGACCTGGACGCTTTAGCGCACCAAGCCCCATCAACCGGGGAGATAGCCACCCGCCGCATTGAAAACGAACGGCTCATGCAAGCCATTCAAAGCCTGCCGCAAACGGCTCAAGACTACCTGCGCTTTAAGTATTTTGAAAATTTAAGCGACGAGGAAATTGCCGAAATCACCGGCATCAAGCCCGGCAGCGTGCGCACAGCCATCATGCGGGCACGCAAATTGCTACGCGAAAAGTTGGAGGAAGACAAATGAAACAGGGCATCAGGTTAAGTACCTACGAAGAAATTATCGAAAAGCTAAAAGCCGCTCAGCTTGAACTGAGCTTTTACCACCTGCAAGACGAGGAAATGATAAAGGCGGAAGAAGGCCTGTTTCCTGCGCCGGAAATGGAAACCATCAAAGATAATAAGCGCGCCGATTACTACCGGTTGATTGAACAAAACACCGCTGCTTTTCGCAAGCGCGGCGGCAGAAAACGCCGCTTACAAGCGCTTAAAAAAGGCCTGCTGGCCGCCTGTGTGGTAATAGCCATTGTATCGGTTTCTTTTACGGCGGTGGTTGCCTTTTCGCCCGAAATGCAAACCTACATGAGCAATTTGCTTGTGGAGCGAAGTTTTGAATTTGTTACCGTAGGTGTGCAGGTAAACGGGCCTGCTGCCGTTGTCCCCGAAGGTTGGGCGGGCGAATATTTCCCCTCTTATATTCCCGAAGGTTTTGAGCTAATGCAAATACATCCGCCGGAGCTCAATGATATGCCGTTTGTCCGATATATTAATGGCGATCGACTCTTTGACTTTGATGAGATGCCCGAATACGCAACTACACATTTGGCGGGTGAAGAAAAAAAGGTGAGCCAAACAACCGTACATGACCGAGAAGCCGTGGTGATTGAAGGGCATGGCTATGTTGAGGTGGCATGGGCGGAATTTGACCGCTACTTTATCGTTGGCTTAACCGGCACCGTGGAAGAGGCTATTACCATCGCCCGAAGCGTGGAAAGAATCAAATAAAAATCAAAAAAATTTTCAAAAATCTTGTTACATTTTTGCCTCCTGTACCGTCTCTATGATTAGAAAGATGTAGGAGGTATTTTTTCGTGCAAAAATTGTATGTTCTGTTTCGTTATATCCATAGAAACAACCAAAAGAAGAAAGGAGTTTTTTGCGATAGTTTCTTAATTTTTGTCAAAAAATATGCTTATATTTGTAGGTAACTATTATTGAACAAAACGAAAGTGAGTAAAGAAAATGAAACGATTTATCATCCTATTATTGTGCGTCATAGGCTGTTTTGCTCTTACGCAGTTCACCATAGCCGAGCAGCAAACGCAACGCACCCTACAATTAACGCTTCAAAATTCTCAGGGAAAAAAGTTGGAAATTGATGTGCAAGATATTCAAGAACCCACAAAGCTTTATCGGTTCGATTTGGCGCCCGTAGGTTCAGAGCGCATTCAATCCACTATTGATACATTATTTGGGGAAGAAGCCCAGATGCTTGTTGAAAAGGAGGTGGATGGGAGCCCGCTTTATCTTTTACCGGATCCACAAGGCAAGCCCGGTACATTGGGCGCGTTTGCCAGTTTCAGTTATTTTTTCGGGGATAACAGTATCAGCTACATAGATTATCGAAGGGACTTAAACGGAGGCGAGGTAGAGGGAATCAACGCGCCCAATTGCGCCCTCACATTTGAACAGGCGGATGAAAAGTGCCAAAACTTCCTTGAAAGATTGGGCATGGAAGCGCCTTTCCTGATTGCCGGGGGACCACGGGTAGCCAGTGGAAAAGAAACGAAGGGGTTTTATTTTTTTCAATACACTTCTGCTTTTGATGGAATTTCGTTTACACGAAGCACAATGTGTACGGGCGCTAACGACACAATGTATCCTTTCGCTTCGATATATATCAGTGATGAGGGGATTTTTTCGGTTGGTGGAAACTTTCAGTATGAACGGCGGAATGTTGAACCGATTGAAGATTTTGTAAGCCTTGACGAACTGATTGAGCGGCTGCAATTTTACTTGGAATCGGGCTTGTTTGATAAAATGCCTCCTTTGCCCATCAGTTCCATTTCGCTTGAGATGATTTCAGCGCCCAAAAGCGACGGATCATTTTCCGTTCGCCCGGTATGGGTGGTGCAAACTGACCGTAGAGCTGTAAAGTTCGAGTGGCAGCAAGCGGGGCTATTCGGGTTGAATTTAAAAATCTATGCCGATGACGGCAGCATCGCTTCGATGTAGGCGGGTGTCGGATAAGATAAGGCGTATGAAGTAGACAACATTCTTGCCAAGGCCGTGAGGGCTATCAAAGCCAAGGTTTTTCTTGCCTGTTCTTGCCAAAAACGAAAGTGAGTTAATAACATGAAACGATTTGTAATGCTTTTACTGTGCCTGCTGGTTGCTATGCAAGGTGTAGTGGGTGAAGCCCCCGTACAGCGCATAAAGACTATTGAAGTGGATATTGAGGGGTTATGGGGAACAGCTATTACGCAACAAGCGATCTATATCCGAAGAACCGATGGCTTATATCGCTGGAATCCCGAAGAAGAGAAATTTGAGTTGGTTCTTCCCTTGGTATTCATGCCGGAAGAATGTTTTCCGCTGGAAATAGAAACAATGAACGCCAAGGAATTGGAATTGCTTGATCAATATATCATGGAGATTTTTTCGGACGGGGAAAACCTTTATACTATCAACAGACTCACCCGCAAATGGGCAAAGCTTTCCAAAGAAGAAGGCTTGGTTTGGCAAGATAATTTGCTGGATATGAGCGTTTTAGAAACCGATTACAGTTTGGGGCATATGTTTGTTCAAAACGGTTTTATGTATGCCTTGGTTGGAAAAGAAATACCAGATGACCAGCTTGAAAATCGGGTACAATACCGAAACGATTTAGCAATTATCAACCTACAAACGGGCGAAGGGGAGCGAATTGAAGATTACCCCATCATTGCCGTTTGCCCCTATAAGGATAACAAGCAACTGTTGCTGATTCGAGATTACGACGAAGTATATCCAACAGTTGCGATACTGGATGAAAATAGGCAGATTGAGTTGATAGATTCCGTCAAATTCCCGCAAGATTATTCCATCACGACGGTTTTTGATGGCTTAGCGTACGATGATGCCACCGACACTATGTATGTAATTGTTCCGGGTACGGCGCTTGCAAGCAACAAGGGTGGAGATTTTGTACCTGTAACCGTTTGGCCCGCCACTCTTTTGCCCGGTTGTGTCGGCGGGGTGTTAATGGA
>JGI24712J26585_10000138_pt1 | contig 59253 bp, 51 predicted proteins | sample BioPla3DNA2_FD_26585 | JGI IMG/M metagenome (IMG submission 26585) | reverse complement strand
GGGGCTATCTCTGCTATCCTGCCTTAGTGTCCATTTATTTGTACAATAATGTTGAATTATAGAATTAATCGCAATGAAAGAGAGGTAAAGATGTTTTGGATTATACGAATTTAAGCAACAACACCATACTTGAGCTACGTGAATTTGGCAAAAAGCTTGGTATCAAATCCATCACCAAGTATAAAAAGGCCGAGCTAGTAGACCTTATACAGGGAAAACTAACAGAGATGGCGAAAAACCAGGGTAATTTACCCAAGGATGATAAAGAGCCTGCAGCAGACACAAAAAAGACAAGCAGTAGGAGCGGAAAGGCTGCAAAGGCTACAAAGGCAAGCACAGAAGGTAAAGCAGAAAAGGCAGAGCCTACTAAGAGGGGCAGGTCGCGTAAAACGGTGGCCAGCCAGGACAAGGAAGAACAGGCTACAAAGGAACAAGGGGCCGGCCCGGATAATGGAAAGGGTAAAAACGATTCAGACAATGGTTCTGTTTCACAAGAGACAGATGATACTGACAGGGACCAAAGGCAAAGCGATGATATAAGCAAAAAAGTTGCCTATGCCCGCAAGCATTACAACACTTCCAATCCTGCAATACCCGAGCTCTTAAGCCAAGACGATGTGGCAGAGGCAGAAGGGGTACTCGAGATAATGCCAGATGGTTACGGCTTTCTAAGGTATGACAACTACCTAGCTGGCAACAATGACATATATATTTCCCAGTCTCAGATCAGGCGGTTTAGCCTAAAAACAGGCGACCTTGTCAAGGGCAAGACCAGGCGGACCAAGGAAAGCGACAAGTATAAGGCCCTACTTTATGTTACTGCTGTAAATGGCATGGACCCAGAGCTGACTATCANCCGTAGGCCCTTTGAAGAATTAACNCCCATTTATCCAAACAAGAGAATCACCTTAGAGAACAAAAGAAACACCAAGGACCTGGCCACAAGGCTAATTGACCTTGTATCACCTATAGGNATGGGTCAAAGGGGACTTATTGTTTCTCCTCCAAAGGCAGGGAAAACAACTCTTCTTAAAAATATAGCCAATAACATATCAGTTAATTATCCCGATATATACTTAATTGTATTACTTATCGATGAAAGGCCCGAAGAGGTTACAGATATGCAAAGGTCCATAGACGGTGATGTTGTCTATTCAACCTTTGACGAATTACCAGAGCACCATACCAAGGTTGCAGAGATGGTACTAGAGCGTGCCCAGCGCTTGGTTGAGCAAAAAAGGGATGTTGTTATTTTGCTAGACAGCATCACAAGACTAGCTAGGGCTTACAACCAGACAGTGCCTTCAACCGGCAGGATCCTATCAGGTGGTCTTGATTCCTCCGCCCTGCACAAGCCAAAACGCTTTTTTGGTTCTGCTCGTAATATCGAAGAAGGTGGCAGCCTGACCATTATTGCTACTGCCCTAGTTGAGACCGGGTCTAGGATGGATGATGTTATTTATGAGGAGTTCAAGGGCACTGGTAATATGGAGATTCACCTTGACAGAAAGATGAGTGAAAAGAGAATATTCCCTGCGGTTGATATTTACAAGTCTGGTACCCGTAGAGAAGAACTCCTGATGAGCCAAAAGGAGCTAGAGGGTGTATGGGCAATCAGGAAAAACCTTTCCGAAGGCAGGCCTGACCGGGTAACTGAGATCATTATAAATGACCTTATGAGGACCAATACCAATGATGAATTTATCGACCTTATGCTCGAACACTTTAGGATAGCTGACAAGGAAGGCTACCTAAATAATGATCGGTATTAAACAAGACTCTTAAACAAAAGTGGTAAAAAAACTGATAAAAGGTCTATAAGAAAAGTTCTTATTAGATAGGCCTAGTCTATTTGTAAAATTTAGTCCCTTGTAGTATTTGATATTGCATGTAAAATAAGAGTATGCTATAATGTCTAAGTTAATAATTACAAGCGGTTTTACAAATTGTTTTAAGACTAAGGAGTATTTAAAAATATACTAGGGACCATTTTACGAAAGAGGTGAATTCAATGAAGGCTAACATACATCCAGAGTACACACAGGCAGAGGTTAGATGTGCATGCGGCGAGACATTTACAACAGGCTCAACTAAAAAGGAAATCCGAGTTGAGATATGTTCAAAATGCCACCCTTTCTATACAGGTAAGCAAAAACTGGTTGACACAGGCGGTCGTGTTGAGCGTTTCTTAAAGAAATATGGCATGCAAGACCAAGAGTAAAGGTAAAAGTTTGACCTGAAATGCAGATTGGGGTTCACCTGGTCTGTATTTTTTATAATAATGGTTATAAGAGCTAGGGTTACCAGTCTTATTATCATATAGGGCGGTGTAATATATGAAAAAGTGTACTGTTGGCGGGCAGGCGGTCTTAGAAGGCGTTATGATGAAGGCTCCCGATGCTATGGCTATCGCTGTTAGGTGCGAGGATGGGACTATTGATGTTAAAAGAAAGGTCCTAAATCCTGCCAGTAATAGACACCCAATATTAAAGCTACCCATCATTAGGGGGATTATTAGCTTTGGTGAGGCCATGGTCCAGGGGATAAGGTCCCTTATGGACTCTGCTGAAATATATGGAGATCAGGACTCAGATGACTTTAAGCCATCCAAGTTTGAGACCTTTATAGCCAAAAAGCTAGGTAAAAATGTAGATGATGTTATCATCTTTTTTGCCATACTACTTGCTATGGTTTTTTCAGTGGGCCTATTTATATTACTACCAGCACTGATAGCCAGCCTATTTAGAAGGTGGATAGAAAATCATATAGTTGTAAATATTCTAGAGGGTCTAGTTCGAATAATGATATTTTTAGCCTATATTATTGCTGTATCCCAGATTAAGGACATCAAAAGGGTCTTTGAGTATCATGGAGCAGAGCACAAGACCATACATTGCTACGAGCACGAAGAGGACTTGACTGTAGAAAATGCTAGAAAGTATACTACCCTTCATCCCCGATGCGGGACTGCCTTTTTGCTAATTGTAATGGTTATATCCATAATGGTTTTCTCTTTCTTAAGATGGGAAAACATCTTGATAAGGGTGATAACCAGGCTACTCTTACTTCCGGTCATAGCCGGTCTATCCTATGAGGTGACCAGACTAGCAGGCAGGAGTGACTCAGCTATAGTAAGGGCCATTATATATCCTGGCCTATTACTTCAAAAGCTGACTACCCGTGAACCAGATGATGACCAGTTAGAGGTGGCAATAAGGGCCTTTAATGCAGCCATGGGCATCTATGAGGAGGAAGAAACCGATGGTGAAGCAAAGCTTAATGGACCTGATACTCAAGGGTCAACGGCTCTTGCAGGCCAAGGGAGTTGAGGCAGCAAGACTAGAAAGTGAGTTGCTTTTATCCCATATATTGTCCTGTGACAGGCACCAGCTTTATAGCTCACCCCAAAAAAAACTCGACTCTTCCATAGTAGATAAATTTATGGCCCTACTTAAGAGGCGGCTTGCCGGTGAGCCTATCCAATATATTCTAGCCTATCGTGAATTTATGGGCCTAAGATTTGACTTAGACAAAAGTGTCCTAATCCCTCGCTGGGAGACCGAAATTTTAGTAAAGCACATCATAGACCAGGCCCAGGGTAGGCCAGTCAAGCTACTTGACATAGGAACAGGCAGTGGCGCCATAGCTGTAAGCCTTGCCTATTACCTGCCCCAATCAAGGCTTGTAGCTATAGATATTAGCCAGGAGGCTCTAGACAGGGCCGAAAAAAACGCCATAAAGCATGGGGTCAGCCATAGGATAGACTTTAAAAGGTCGGATATGTTTGCTGCCCTTGAGGCAGACTCTTATCAGGCTTATTTTGATATTATAGTATCCAACCCCCCTTATATTAAAAGCCAAGATATAGAAGGGCTTATGCCAGAGGTTAGGGACTTTGAACCAAGAACTGCCCTAGATGGGGGAGCAGATGGCCTAAAATTTTATAGGCAGATTGCAGAAAATGCAAGTATATATTTAAAGGCAGGAGGCCTTGTGGCCATGGAAATGGGCCATGATCAAGCCTCTGATATAAAAGACATTTTTAAAAGGACAGGCAATTATTCTAGCGGCCAAATCCTAAAGGATTTAGCCGGTATAGACAGGATTGCATTATTTCACAAAGTAAACAAGGGGTAATCTATTTATGTTTGATAGACTACAAGCTATAGAAGACAGATATGAGGAGCTAGGCCAAATTATCTCCGATCCTGACGTAATAAACAGGCGGGATGAATGGCAGGCCTTTGTAAAGGAACACTCCTCCCTAGAGCAGATAGTAGAATCCTTTAGGGAATACAAGGACCTAAAGGAGGAGATAGCCGATACCCGTTCCATGTTAGAGGAGGGCCCTGACAAGGAACTAAAGGAAATGGTAGAAGCTGAGCTAAAGGACCTTGAGCAAGAACTAGAGGCCCTTGAGCATAAGATAAAGCTACTGCTGCTGCCAAAGGATCCAATGGATGAAAAGAACGTTGTCATGGAGATAAGGGGCGGAGCAGGTGGAGACGAAGCAGCTCTTTTTGGAGCAGTCCTTTTTAGGCTCTACTCCAGGTATGCTGAACGCCAGGGCTGGAAGATCGATATTATGTCTGCCAACTATACAGATATAGGTGGCGTAAAAGAGCTTATCTTTGTAATTGAGGGCAAGGGGGCCTATAGCCGCCTTAAATATGAAAGTGGAGTCCACAGGGTCCAGAGGATACCCACCACCGAATCAGGGGGTAGGATCCATACCTCTACAGCTACAGTAGCTGTTTTGCCAGAGGCTGAAGATGTGGACATAGAGATAAATCAAAATGATCTTAGGATTGATGTCTTCAGGTCATCAGGCCATGGGGGACAGAGTGTAAACACGACGGATTCAGCTGTCCGAATCACCCACCTACCTACGGGCCTAGTAGTCACCTGCCAGGATGAAAAATCCCAGCTTAAAAACAAGGAAAAGGCCCTAAAGGTTTTAAAGGCCAGACTCCTAGATGCTGCCCAGCAGGAGCTAGAGCAGGAGTATGCTGAAAACAGGAGGAGCCAGGTAGGGACCGGAGATAGGAGCGAAAGGATCAGGACCTATAATTATCCCCAGGGCAGGGTAACTGACCACAGGATAAACCTAACCCTTTACAAGCTAGAGAACTTTTTAGACGGTGATATAGACGAGATGATAGATGCCATAATCCAGTATGAGCAACTAGAGCAACTCAAAAAGTTTTAACTGCTTTTTAGCACTATAAGCTAGCCTGTAAATAAGCTACAAAAATAATCAAAGGCAGGTAAAATTAATTATAGGCTGGCTAAAAACATAGGCAGATTAAAATTAATTAAAACTAAGCTACAATAAAAGGCAGATTACAATAGATCAAAGGCAGCTACAACAAAGTCAGACAACAATTAATAAAAGCTAGGCTACAATAAAAGTCAGGCTTAGAATAGACCCATAAGCCCCCGAATACAATTACATAGTGACATGTGTTGTTAAGGGGGCTTTTACATATGAATAGCTTATTGTTCAGTACACTTATAGGTAGCTTGGCCGGGATAGTCGGTACAGGACTAGGCGGGGCCTTGGCCTTTTTGATAAAGCAGCCAAGTAGGAGGTACTTAAGTAGCGTCCTGGGTTTTTCTGCAGGTCTTATGTTTTCGGTTGTATGCTTTGACCTTCTGCCAAAGGCTTTTGAAATAGGGGGCCTTTTAAATGGGCTACTAGGAGCCTTTGGAGGGGTAGCTTTAATGGCCCTGCTCCAGGACATCTTTGAGACAAGGACTAGGCCGGTCAAGGGCCAAAAAAGAGGGAGTAAAAACTATATTAGAACTGGTATACTAATAGGCATAGGTATAGCCCTGCATAACCTGCCCGAGGGGCTAGCTATAGGTACAGGTTTTTCTACCACCCAAAGCTATGGGATAGGCCTTTCCATTGTAATTAGCCTGCACGATATCCCTGAGGGAATTGCTATGGCAACCCCCATGCGGATAGGGGGTATGGGCATTTTCAGGGTCGTACTTTATTCCTTGCTTGCCGGTATACCTACAGGCCTAGGAGCCTTTATAGGCTATATTTTGGGGGAGATTTCCCCAATTTTTATAAGCCTTTGCCTTGGTTTTGCAGGGGGCGCTATGGTTTATATAACAGCAAGTGAGCTTATACCCGAATCAAGAGACCTTTACAAGGGCAGGATTTCTGCCATGGGCCTTGTAGCAGGTGTATTTACAGGCATTTTGCTGGTAAAGCTCTTTTAGATCAGCTGATTTAGGACTAAAAGGTCAGGCAGGGCTAAGAACTAGTATTTACTAAAAAATTGGACAGGCTAGCCCCATAATAAAAAAAGGCCTAGCTATCCATCTTACTTAAAAGGAATTGAAGGAATAATCATGATAAAAACCGAGCTTTTAAAAATTGGTGACCTAGAGGGGGACCTAGAAAAGATTAAAAGGGCAGCTAGCCTGATTAGACAGGGACAGGTTGTAGCCTTTCCAACTGAGACTGTCTATGGTCTAGGGGCCAATGCCCTCGATCCTGGGGCTGTTGATAAAATATTCAAGGCCAAGGGTAGGCCGGCAGACAACCCCTTGATTGTCCATATAGACAATATAGACAGCTGGTCTATGCTGGTAGAGACTATTCCTGACCAGGCCCTAGACCTGGCAGAGGCCTTTTGGCCAGGTCCCTTGACAATAATACTAAAAAAGAAGGACCTTGTATCTGACAAGGTTACTGCAGGCCTAGATACAGTAGCTGTTCGTATGCCCTCGCATCCTGTGGCTAGAAAGCTTATTGAACTATCTGCCTGTCCTATTGCAGCCCCTAGTGCCAATCTTTCAGGTAAACCTAGCCCAACCAAGGCCCTCCATGTCATGGAGGATATGCAGGGCCGGATTCCCATGATACTAGATGGGGGAGATGCGAATGTAGGCCTTGAGTCCACAGTTTTAGACCTAACATTTGACCTACCCATTATCCTAAGACCAGGTGGTGTCACCCGGGAAATGCTTGAGCTTGTCTTAGGGGAGGTTTTGCTTGACCCTTCTGTATTTAGCAGCCTAGAGGAGGGGCAAAAGCCCAGGTCCCCTGGTAGCAAGTACAAGCATTATGCCCCCAAGGCCCAGGTAACCATATACAAGGGTAGACAGGACCGGTTAATAGCCGGAATAAGTAAAGAAGCTCAAAGGCTAATTCAGGCAGGTCAGAGGGTCGGCATACTAACTACTGATGAGAATAAGGCCTCCTACAAGGATGGGATAATAAGGTCCATGGGTAGCCGTCAAAGGCCGGAGGACCTGGCTAGGGTCTTGTTTAGCCTCCTAAGAGAGTTTGATGATTTGGGGGTAGACCATATACTTGCAGAGGGTGTAGACACTAAAAATGAGGGCCTGGCAGTAATGAATCGCTTAGCTAGGGCTGCTGGTTTTTCAATAGTCGACCTTTAGACAATAGCCTATGGGCAGGAGGATTTTGATGAAAATATTGTTTGTCTGTACAGGTAACACTTGTAGGTCCTTTATGGCTGAGGCCATGTTAAGGGATATGCTAAAGGAAAGGGGACTTGACCATATAGAGGTTGGGTCTGCTGGCCTGGCAGCCATGCCAGGAGCTGGACCGAGCCTAAATGCAGTAAAGGTACTAAGTGAAAAGGAAATTGGCCCAGGCAGCCATCAGGCTAGCCGACTTGACCTTGAAATGCTAGAAAAGGCAGACCTTATTTTGACCATGACTCAAGGACACAAGGATGCCATCCTATCGGTACGACCTGCTATTTGGACCAAGATCCACACCCTAAATGAATATGTAGGCCTAGAGGAAAAGGATATAAGTGACCCCTATGGTGGGTCTGAGGCTACCTATAGGGAGAGCCTGGCCAGTATAGAAAGGGCCTTAGTAAAACTAATTGATATCATAGCAGGCTAGTACTTGCTAGAATGTTCTTGTATTTTGTAGACTAAGCATTTATATTGGTATATAATAGACTTTAATAATGCATGCGCAAAGATGTAGGGAGGGTTTTCCATTGAAGGAGGCATCCAGCAATGTGGACCTTAAAAAAATAGCTGCTATAAAGGCCGCTGACTTTGTTGCCGATGGTATGAGAGTAGGTATCGGGACAGGTTCTACAGTTGCCTTTTTTGTTGAAGAGCTAGCAAATAGGATAAGGGACGGACTTAAAGTAAGTGCCCTTGCCACATCCTATCAATCTCGTATTTTATGCCAGGCTCATGGTATTCCACTTATGGACACCATGTTTCAGTCTAGGCTTGATATAGCAGTTGATGGCGCCGATGAAATAGACCCCCAATTAAATGCTATAAAGGGTGGCGGCGGTGCCCAAACAGTAGAGAAAATAATAGCTTCTATGGCTGACAAATTTATTTTAATAGCTGATGAGAGCAAGCTAGTCGACAGACTATGCATGAAGTTCCCATTGCCGGTTGAGGTATTACCTGACGGCCTATCCCTTGCCAAGGAAAGGATATCTGCCCTAGGTGGCAGACCTAATCTTAGAATGGCTCTTAGAAAGGATGGCCCTGTAATTACCGAGAACGGCAATTTTATATTGGACATAAGCTTTGAGTCGGCACCTTTAGACCTAAGAGACCTAGATACAAAGCTAAACTTAATACCTGGCCTTGTTGAGACAGGCTTGTTTTTAGGCCTAGCCAAAAAAGCTGTAATAGGTTCCGCCGACCAGGTAAAAATCTTAGAAGCTAGAGAATAAAGCAGCTTGCAAGGGGACACTAATTAGACTAGGGAAAGCTTGCTACTAGCATGCATTAATAATTAGGTATTTTATTTAAAGTACATCAAGAACATGTAATTTATATTAAAGGGGAGAGGCTTATGTCAAAAGTACATGTATTGGACCACCCTCTGATACAGCACAAGCTCACATTTATAAGAGATGAAAACACAGGCGTCAAAGAGTTTAGAGAAATGGTAGACGAGGTAGCGCTTTTGATGACCTATGAGGTTACTCGAGATCTTTCACTCCAGGAGGTAGAGATCAATACGCCTATATGCAAAACAAAATCCAAGGTCCTGGCAGGGAAAAAGATTGGTGTCGTGCCCATCCTTAGGGCAGGCCTAGGAATGGTAGATGGGATAACTAGCCTGATACCATCGGCCAAGGTAGGCCATATAGGCCTTTATAGGGATCCTGAGACCCTAGAGCCAGTAGAATACTATTGCAAACTACCCACAGATATACACGAGAGGGACCTTATTATAACCGACCCTATGCTAGCCACTGGAGGCTCTGCATCCGCAGCTATCAGCTTTTTAAAGCAAAGGGGCGCTAAACACATAAAGCTCATGTGCCTGATTGCGGCACCTGAAGGAATAGAAAGAGTCCAAAAGGACCATGATGATGTAGATATATATGTAGCAGCAGTTGATGAGAAACTAAATGAGCATGGCTACATAGTTCCTGGCCTGGGAGATGCAGGAGACAGGCTATTTGGTACAAAGTAACCTAAATAAGGTGGTGTGCATCTTGTCTAAGGATTTAATTGGTGATATCAAAAGGACTGAGGACCAGGCTGTACAAATACAAAAGGCGGCAATTGAGGAGGCCAATTCAATCATAAGCCAGGCCTCTATTGATGCTGAGCAAATCTATGATTCAATCATAAAAAAGGCCGAGGCCGAAGGGCAGGCAGGCCTTGAACAGGTTAGAGAGGAAACCAATGACCAGATAAAGGACCTAAAGAGCAAGGGCCAAATGGAATGTGACCAGCTAGCCAGCAGGGCTAATAGTCGTATGGATATGGCCGCAGTCTTTATTAGGGAAAGGATAGTGACCAATGGCAATAGTTAGGATGAAAAAACTGACCCTCATTGGTCTAGAAGAAGAAAAAAACGCAATCCTCAAGGCAATTCAAAAGCTAGGCAGTGTAGAGATACAGGATATAAGTGAGCTTGGCCAAGATGAACTACCAAGTCTAGAGACCGAGCCTAAGTCTTTACAAGCTAAAGACGACAATATTGATGAAAAGCTCTACAAGGTCAAATCTGCTATTGACCTATTAGAAAATTATAGCCAGGTTAAAAAGGGCATGTTCACACCAAAGCCCCAGGTTAGCCTAGAGGAGTTTAACAATGTCCTAAAAAGGCAGGCAGACCTTTTATCCTCTGCANATGACTGCCTAAGGCTACAGGACATGCTAAACGAGTTCAGTAGCAAAAGAGCCAGGATCAGGGCATCGATTGACCAGCTTAGCCCCTGGCAAAATTTAACCATGCCCTTTGAGGCTATTGGTCAGACAAANACCAGCAGGGCTTTTTTAGGCACGATCCAAAGTAGTAGTATTAATGAGCTCCAGGACTGGCTAGAGGAAGAAGAGGTCCTAGCAGACCTAGAAATAGTAAGTGAATATAGGGACCATACCTACTGCCTTATTGCCTATCATGTTTCAAGTGAAGAAGAGATCCTAGACAGGCTTAGAGGGCTTGAGTTTGAACGTATAAGCCTATCAGGCCTTAAGGGTACTGCTAGGCAGCTACTTGATAAATACAACAAGGATTTAGAGGCCCTAGAAAAAGAAGAAGGCCAGGTTGTTGCAGCCATAAAAGAACTAGTAAAGGTCCTAGATGACCTAAAAATCCTATATGATGGCCTGCTAATTGACCAGCAAAAATATGAAGCCAGCCAGCGTATTTTAAATACAGGACGGGCCTTTGTATTAAAGGGCTGGATTTCAATCAAGGATCATGAGAAATTAAAGAAAGCCTTGTATGAGATAACAGATGCTGTTTTAATCCAATTTGAGGACCCAGATGAGGATGACAAGATTCCAACCCTACTAGACAATCCGCCTTTGGTAGAACCCTTTGAGGTTGTAACTAACTTATATAGCACACCTAGCCAAAGGGATGTTGACCCAAACAAGGTAATGGCGCCCTTTTACTTTGCCCTCTTTGGCATTATGATGGGTGATGCAGGCTATGGAATACTTATGGCTATAGTAGGTACTATCATGATTAGAAAGCTAAAGCTAAAGGGTACAGCAAAAAAACTAGTAGGCGTGATTGCCCTGTGTGGTGTATCAACCTTTATCTGGGGAGTATTAAGCGGTGGCTGGTTTGGGGATTTAGGAGAGAGGATTGCTAATGCCATTGGCCTAGAGACAGCAGTCATCTGGTTTAGCCCCATGGAGGAACCCTTGCTTATGCTAGGATTTTGCTTTGCCTTTGGCCTCTTGCATGTCATAGTGGGTATGGGAGTCAAGGCCTATATGGATATTAGGGATGGTTACATATGGGATGCAGTCTTTGACCAAGGCTTATGGTTTTTACTTATTGTAGGCCTACTTCTATTACTATTACCGACTACAGCAGCTGTTGGTAAATACATTGCTATTGGGGCTGCAATTGGCCTGGTATTGACCCAGGGTAGGGCCAAGAAAGGAATTTTCTCAAAATTTTTCTCTGGTCTTTTAAGCCTTTATAATATAACAGGGATATTTTCTGATGTTTTATCCTATTCCAGGCTCTTTGCCTTAGGCCTGTCCTCTGCAATAATTGGTATGGTCTTTAACATTTTAGCGTCCATGCTAACTGGGGCCTGGTATAGTATAGTATTTGCTGTAGCGATATTTGTAGTTGGACATGTCTTTAATATTCTAATCAACCTATTAGGGGCCTTTGTCCATACTAGTCGTCTACAGTACATAGAATTTTTTGGAAAGTTTTTTGAGGGCGGAGGCCATACCTTTACGCCTTTAACAATAAAGACAAAGTATATTGATTTAACAAATTAAGGAGGCAAAAGATTATGAATCTAGGTTTGTTATTAGCATTATCAGGAGTGGCTATTTCTGTATTTGTATCAGGCATAGGCTCAGCTAAAGGTGTTGCCATAGTTGGTAAGGCTGGTGCAGGAGTCGTTGCAGAGGACCCAGAGAAATTTAGCCAGGTTCTACCCCTACAGGCCCTTCCAGGTACCCAGGGTATATATGGATTCTTGATAGGCTTTATAATCCTAATAAGACTCAATATATTTGGTGAGCTAGCGGAAATAAGCACAAGCGGTGGACTGATGATGCTAATCGGGTCACTACCAATTGCAATAGTTGGACTTATATCAGCAATTCTACAGGCCAAGGTGGCTGCAGCAGGAATAGGTATTATAGCTAAAAAGCCTGAAGAACTAGGAAAGGCCATAACCTTTTCTGTTATCGTTGAGACCTATGCTGTTTTAGCCCTACTAGCATCTTTCCTTATCGTATTCTTTGTACCACTTACATAAGGGGAGATAGGTATGAGTGGATTAGACAGGATCAAGGAGCGAATTGTTGAGGATGCAAGGGCCCAAGCAAAAGGGCTTATTGATGATGCCAACAAAAAAGCTGATCAGATAAAAAAAGAAAGTGCGGACAAGGCCGAGCTTGTAGCTGAAAAGATAAGGGCCGACTATGAAAATAGGGCTGCTGAGCTAAAAAGACAAATGTTGTCTACAGCCCAGATGGATATAAGGAAAAAGAACCTAGCCTTAAAGCAGGACCTTATAGGTCAAGCCTTTGACTATAGCCATAAATCCATCATGGACCTGCCCCTGGCAGACTATGAAAAACTGATGGAGGACCTATTAATGGTGGCTGTTGAAAGTGGTGATGAAGAAATTATACTTTCAAAGCAGGATATAGACAGGTTAGGCGAAGGCTTTGTTAATAGGATAAACAAAAAGCTATCTGAAAAAGGAAGGCTAGGAGCCCTCAAGTTTTACAAAGAGCCAGGGGATTTTACGGGTGGCTTTGTACTAAGAAAGGCTGGCGTAGAGCTAAACTGCACAATTGGAGCTCTACTTCGCCAACTGAGAGAAAAAATTGAGCCCCAAATAGCTGAGATACTTTTTGCTGTAGAGGATTAGATGACCTTTATACATTGTATTTAGGCTAGGCTACCGGAGGAAAGGGGTGGAAAGATGCCGCAAGACTCTTATCTTTTTGCTGTAGGCAGAATAAGGGTAAAGGAAAATAAATTGATGGGTCAAGACAGGATTGAAAGAATGCTGGACACCGACTCCTTAGATGACGCCTTAAAGGTGTTAAGCGAGTCCGATTATGGTTCTGGTGAACAGGTCGAGAGCCCATATGATTATGAAAAGCTCTTGGCTGCTGAGCTAAAAAAGGTATATGACTTTATCGAAGAGGTCACACCTAATAAAGAGCTGACAGACCTATTTGCCCTTCAATATGATATGCATAACTTAAAGTCCTTGATAAAGGGACACTATTTAGGTAGTCAGGAGGACCTGCCACTAGCCAGTATTGGCAGTATAGACCTGCAGGACCTAACAAGGGCGGTAAAAGCCAAGCAGTACGACTCAATACCAGACTACTTGGCCCAGGCTCTTGTAAAGCTTGAAGAGACTTTTGAAAAGGGCTTTGATCCCCACAGGCTAGACTTTTTCTTAGACCAACTATATTTTAAGAGGGTATTTGAGGTCCTTAAAAAACATAAAAACCCCTTTATGCGCGAGCTTTTTGTAAAGCGAGTAGACCTTACCAATATTAGGACCCTACTGCGGGTAAAGACCATAGGGGAGGATATAGACTTTCTAAAAAACTTACTAATTGAGGGCGGGTCATTAGACCTAGATAGCCTTTTAGAGGTTCTTGAGGCCCCAATAGATGACCTATTAGTGATGTTAAAGGAAAGTGAATATATAGACTTCATAGAAGATGGGATAAGGGCCTTTGATAGCCAGGCTAGCCTTACCCTTTATGAAAGGCAAATGGATAATTATCTATTAAATTATATTAAAAAACGCAAGTACAATCCCATGGGGATGGAGGCCATAGCAGGCTATCTCTTGGCCAAGGAAAATGAGATCAAGCTAGTAAGGATGATTATGGTCGGCAAAATCAACAAGATACCCAAGGTAGCAATACGGGAAAGGTTACGTGATTTATATGTCTAAGATAGGTGTCATAGGTGATAGGGATTCGATTTTGGGTTTCAAGACATTAGGCCTAGATATTTTCCCTGTTACAGATATTGAAAATGCCGGCAGGTTGGTCCATAGGCTGGCCAAGGAGGATTATGCAGTCCTTTTTATAACCGAGGCCATAGCCAAGGATATGCAAGAGACTATTGAAAGATACAAGGCAGTGCCCTATCCAGCCATTATTCTTATTCCCAACAACCAGGGCAGTTTAGGACTTGGTATACAGGGGATAAAGGATAATGTGGAAAAGGCAATTGGCGCTGATATTTTATTTGGAGAAAGAGGGTAGATAACCGGTGCGAGGCAGAATTGTTAAGGTTTCTGGACCTCTTGTCATAGCAGAGGGTATGGGCGATGTTAAAATGTTTGACGTTGTCAGAGTTAGTGACAAGAGGCTAATTGGCGAAGTAATCGAGCTAAGGGGCGATAGGGCCTCAATACAGGTATACGAAGAAACAGCAGGTTTAGGACCAGGAGAACCGGTTGAGTCTACCGGTAGCCCCTTGAGTGTAGAACTAGGCCCTGGCCTGATTGAGGCCATCTATGATGGCATACAAAGGCCACTTACATATATCCGTGATATAGCAGGGGATAGGATACCAAGGGGTATAGAGGTTCCTATACTAGACCGGGAGAAAAAGTGGAATTTTGAGCCAAGGGTAAATATTGGTGACAGGGTAGAGCCTGGTGATATCATAGGAGTAGTCCAGGAGACTACTGTTGTAGAGCATAGGATTATGGTTCCAGAGGGTGTAGAGGGACTTGTTGATTGGGTGCACGAGGGAGAGGCAACCATTGTAGACCCTGTGCTAAAGGTAAAGACCGATGAGGGCCAAATAGTAGATGTTATAATGCTGCAAAAAACCCCTGTCCGTATTGGTAGACCCTACAAGCAAAAGCTCTCACCTGTAGTTCCCATGCTGACAGGCCAGCGGGTAATAGATACCTTTTTCCCAGTGGCCAAGGGTGGAGTGGCAGCGGTTCCAGGCCCCTTTGGTTCTGGTAAAACAGTTGTCCAGCACCAGCTAGCAAAATGGGCTGATGCAGATATTATTGTCTATGTTGGCTGTGGCGAGCGGGGCAATGAGATGACAGATGTTTTAATGGAGTTCCCCCAGCTAAAGGACCCAAAATCAGGCGAAGCCCTGATGAAGAGGACTGTCCTTATTGCCAACACCTCTGATATGCCGGTTGCTGCTCGTGAAGCCTCCATCTATACGGGGATCACCATAGCAGAATACTTTAGGGATATGGGCTACTCTGTTGCCATAATGGCAGACTCAACCTCAAGGTGGGCAGAGGCCCTTAGAGAGATGTCAGGACGTTTAGAAGAGATGCCTGGTGAAGAGGGCTATCCTGCTTATCTTTCTTCCCGCCTAGCAGAGTTTTATGAAAGGGCAGGCAGGGTAATCTGTAGTGGCCAGGACGATAGGGAGGGGGCCATAACAGCTATTGGGGCTGTTTCACCACCAGGTGGCGATATTTCAGAGCCTGTTACCCAAAGTACCCTCCGAATTGTAAAGGTTTTCTGGGGACTTGATGCAAGTCTTGCTTACCGTAGACACTTCCCAGCTGTAAACTGGCTGCTTTCCTATTCACTTTATACCGACAGGCTAAGTGATTGGATGAAAAAAGAGGTAGCCACTGATTGGGACCAAATAAGACTTGANCTGATGGGTATTTTGCAGGAGGAGGCTGACCTAGAGGAGATAGTAAGGCTAGTAGGTGTAGATGCCCTATCCTTAAAAGATAGGCTAACCCTTGAAACAGCCAGATCAATTAGGGAGGACTACCTTCACCAAAATGCCTTCCATGAGGTAGACACATATACCTCAATGGACAAGCAATACAAGATGACAAAGCTGATATTAGCCTTCCACCANGGTGCCTTAAAGGCCCTTGAGGCAGGAGCAGAGTTTTCAGAGATTATAAACTTACCCATTAGGGAGAGAATTGGCCGTGCCAAGTATGTACCTGGAGACCAGCTCCATGTCTTAGATGAGATAATGACAGACCTACAGCAGCAGATGAGGTCTCTAGCTCAAGAGGGAGGTATCCAGTATGCTTAAAGAATACAGGACCATACGAGAGGTCGTAGGACCCCTTATGCTAGTTGATGGGGTAGAAGGTGTAAAATTCGATGAACTAGTAGAGATAGAGCAAAAAAACGGTGAGATCCGCAGTGGCCGTGTCCTAGAGATAGATGGGGACCGGGCCCTACTCCAGCTTTTCGAAGGTTCACAGGGACTTAGGATATCAGACAGCAAGGCCCGCTTTTTAGGGCGGGGTATAGAGCTATCTGTTTCAAGAGATATGCTAGGTCGAGTCTTTGATGGAATGGGACGCCCCATTGACGATGGGCCTAGAATTATCGCAGAAAAGAGAATGGATATAAATGCAGAGCCCCTAAACCCAGCTTCTAGGGACTATCCATCAGAGTTTATACAAACTGGTATATCGGCCATTGACGGCCTTAACACCCTAGTTAGGGGGCAAAAGCTACCAGTCTTTTCAGGCTCAGGCCTGCCCCATGCCAACCTAGCAACCCAGATAGCACGTCAGGCCAAGGTCCTAGGTGGTGAGAGTAATTTTGCAGTTGTTTTTGCTGCTATTGGTATAACCTTTGAAGAGGCTGACTTTTTTGTAACAGACTTTAGACGTACAGGCGCTATAGACAGGGCAGTATTATTTATGAACCTAGCTGATGACCCTGCCATTGAGCGTATTGCTACACCTAGAATGGCCCTTACTGCAGCTGAATATCTGGCCTATGACCTAGGTATGCACGTACTAGTTATTATGACTGATATAACAAACTATGCTGAGGCCCTTAGGGAAACCTCTGCAGCCCGCAAGGAGGTACCCGGTCGTAGAGGCTATCCTGGCTATATGTATACAGACCTGGCTACCATGTATGAGAGGGCAGGTAGGATAAGGGGCAAGGAAGGATCTATAACCCAGATTCCCATACTTACCATGCCTGAGGATGACAAGACCCATCCAATACCAGACCTTACTGGCTATATAACAGAGGGACAGATAATCCTAAGCAGGGACCTACATAGAAAGGGTGTTGAACCTCCAATTGATGTTTTACCCTCCCTATCCAGGCTAAAGGACAAGGGTATAGGCAAGGGCAAGACCAGGGAGGACCATGCAGATACCATGAACCAGCTATTTGCCGCCTATGCCAGAGGCAAGGAGGCCAAGGAACTAGCGGTAATCCTAGGTGAGGCAGCCCTGTCCGATGTTGACAAGCTCTATGCCAAATTTTCTGATGCCTTTGAAGGAGAGTATGTATCCCAGGGCTACCAGGCCAACCGTAGCATAGAGGAGACCCTAGACCTTGGCTGGAAGCTATTATCCATACTACCTAGAGAAGAGCTAAAGCGTATTAGGGATGAGTATCTAGACCAGTACCTGCCCGAAAAAGGGGATGAGTAAGCATGGCACTTTTACGTGTTAATCCTACTCGTATGGAGCTTTCCCGTTTAAAGCAAAGGCTAAGTGTGGCCGTTAGAGGGCACAAGCTCTTAAAGGATAAACGGGATGAAATGATGAGAAGGTTTATAAAGCTTATTAGGGAAAACAAGGAGGTCAGGGAAGAGGTTGAAAGGGACCTTACCGAGGCCCTAGGCAATTTCGTCCTAGCCCGGGCTCTTATGTCAGACCAGATCCTAGAGGAAGCCATAATGTATCCCACTAGGACAGTTGAGCTAATAAAAAACAAGGGCAATATCATGAATGTTGAGGTGCCAGAGCTTGAGTACAAGGAAAAGAGCCTAGAAGGCCTATCTACCTATCCCTATGGTTTTGCCAATACTTCAGCAGAGCTAGACGGTGCAATAGCAACCCTATCAGGCCTATTACCAAGGCTATTAAAGCTGGCTGAAATCGAAAAAACCTGCCAGCTCATGGCCGATGAAATTGAAAAGACCAGAAGAAGGGTAAATGCCCTAGAGTATGTAATGATACCCCAGCTAGAGGAAACCATCCGCTATATCACAATGAAGCTAGATGAAAATGAGCGGGGTAGCCGTACTAGACTTATGAAGGTAAAGGAAATGATAGAGGAACGCAACGCATAAGTTTAAACCCACATGATTTAAGGATAGATAAAATAAAAGTAGCCTAGAGACTAGCTAGCAATTAGCCTCTAGGCTTTTATTTTTAGTGGAAAGCAAATGTAGAAGACTAGTAAACTACACTATCCTAGCCTCTCATCATAGCTGGTCCTTTCCCCGCCTATAGACTTTGGCCTGGTTCGGGCCAGGACCAGGTGGGCAGAGCCAATACGNTCTATGCTTGCCCTAACAGGCACTGCAACTGGCCTAAGGTGCATACCAATTAGGGTATGGCCTATATCAATACCGGCTGCTGCCTCAATTCTTTCTACCACATAGGGGTCATCAAAGCCCCTGTAGGCTGCAGTGGCAAAGCTACCGCCAGCATTGATTTTAGGAACAGCATTGACCCTAGGATAGGCATAGAGCCTTGCAGCCTCCCCCTCTATGACCAGGGCTCGGTTTAGGTGTTCACAGCACTGGGCAGCTAAATAGATACCCCTTGGCTTTAAGAGCTCTTGTAGGCTACTGAATATCCAGGACCCAATATCCTCACTTGAATGGCTACCGATAAGCTTTTCTTGCACCTCGCTGGTGGAGCAACCAACCACTAAAATGTCAGCCTTTTCAAGCTTGGCTACAGCTAATAGGTCCTCTAGGGCCTGCCGGCATACCTTTTCTATTTGTTCTTTCTTATATATTTGAGACATCTTTTTACCTCCTATATAAAGCTTAAGTAAAGTATAGCACATGAAGGCTTAAATGCAATTTACTATTAATTGACCTCAATAACGATGCAATAAAACATTACCAAAAATAGATTTTTATGCTACAATAACTTAAGGCTTGCTACTGACTTTAGCTAGTAAAAAGAATAATAAAAGAGGCGAATACTATGAAAATCCTTATCCATGACCTAGATGACAGTGTGGCAGAAGGCCTGCTAAAGGATAATAAAGAGTTTGATCTTGTTATCAGTGATGACGGGACCATTAAGGCCTGTATAGGTTGCTTTGCTTGCTGGATTAAAAATCCGGGCCTATGTATCTTAAAGGATAGCTACTCAGATACAGGAGCAAAACTTTCAAAATGTGATGACCTAATTATAATCTCTAGGTCCTATTATGGTGGTTATAGCCCCTTTGTTAAGAATGTTCTAGATAGGGGCATATCTTATGTACATCCCTATTTTGTAATTAGAAATGGCCAAATGCACCACAAGCGTAGGTATAAAAACCGCATAGGCCTTCAGGTAGGCTTTTATGGTAGTGATATTACAGAGGAGGAAAAGGCTACAGCTGAAAAACTTGTTAGGGCAAATTCCATTAACTATGATGGATATGTAAAGGATATTAGCTTTGCAAAGGACCCTACTGAAATATTTAAAAGCTTTAAGATAGCAAAAAATGTCTAGCTTGTAGTCAGAATAGAGAATTTATAAATGAGCTTTGATTATGAAGGGAAGGTTATATATGAAGATCGGTCTAATAAACGGGAGTCCCAAGCAAAGAAACAGTGTATCTGAGACTATAATAAGTCAGCTAAAAGGCAGGATAGAAAAAGGAAACCAGCTAATAGAACTACACTTTAGGACAAATAGGCTAAGTGACCAGTCAATAGGCCAGCTAGCCTCATGTGACTGTTTAGTCTTTGCCTTTCCCCTTTATGTAGATGGGATACCCTCCCACCTATTAGCTTGCCTAAGGCAGCTTGAGGACTACTTTTCAAAAGAGGCAAAGAAAGAGCTTAGGGTCTACTGCCTAGTCAACTGTGGCTTTTATGAGGGAGAGCAGACAGCAATAGCCCAAGATATAATGAAAAACTGGTGCAAGAGGGCTACTTTAAGTTGGGGCCAGGGTATTGGTATTGGCTCAGGGGGTATGGTACAGTCAGTTGCAAATGCAGGGGATGACTTTAGGCTAAAGAGNAATTTTGCCAGGGCGCTAGATATGGTATCTAAAAATATCTTAAGTTTAAGTGAGGCAGAAAATGTTTATATAAATTTTAACTTCCCTAGACTCCTATACAAGCTATGCGGTGAAATGGGTTGGAGAAAGCAGATAATAAATGAAGGCCTTAAAGTTAAGGACCTAAATAGGCAGATTGACCTAGGTGATAGCAAAGGCTAGGTCAATTAAGTAAGCCTAGATAGACAAGGATGGTGAGGTAAATGAAAGATTTAAGTATTAGGCTAAGGTCATTAGACCAGGTCAATAGGTTTATAAGGGTAGTCGACAGGCTTGACTATAGGGTTGCCTTGATTTCTGATAATAGCAAGGTTGACGGCAAGGCATTACTTGGCATACTAAGCCTTGATTTGACCAAGCCATTGAGCCTAAGACTAGACAAGGCATATAAGGACCCTAAGGGCCTAGAAGAGTTAAAAGAATTTATCGTTTAAAAAAAGAGGGCTCTGCCCTAGCACTAGTTTGGATAAAGTTAATAGGATGATTAGGGATAGATACATATTAAATGTATCTTTTATTTTTGCCTATATATAGTAAGCCAGCAGTAAGAGATAATAGAATAGTTTTGGTCATATTTTTCCCTTACAGAGGCCTGTAGATAGGCTGTTCATAAATTGTTTACTTTACAGATTTACTTTAGTAATGGTATAATAAGCCTTGTGTACCGACCGACCGGTCGGTCGGACATAATTTTATATGAATATTAGGAGGATTTTATGCTGGTACAAAATAGCGTAAAAAGGCCATATACCGTTGTTGTAGCGGTGATTTTAGTAATAGTTTTAGGTGTAATTTCTTTTATAAATATGCAGACAGATCTGCTGCCAAAGATGGAGCTACCCTATGTGGTTGTATTTACTCCCTATCCGGGTGCTAGCCCAGAGAAGGTAGAGCAAACTCTAACAAGGCCCCTAGAGGCTGCCCTAGGCACATCAAGCGGCCTTAAGAATATTAGCTCTATATCAAATGAAAATACCAGTATGATTATACTCGAGTATGTCCAGGATACCAACATGGATTCTGTTATGATAGAACTTTCAAATAGTATCGACACTATATCAGGCATGCTAGATGAGGGTGCAGGCTCACCCATACTGCTTAAGATAAGTCCTGATATGATACCCATAATGGTAGCAAGTATTGATAATAGTGGGATGGATATAGATGAACTATCTAGCTTTACCAGTGAGGTTGTAATACCCTCCTTTGAAAGGATAGAGGGTGTTGCCTCTGTAACCGCTTCTGGTGTAATTGAAAAAAAGATAGAAATAGTATTAGACAAGGAAAAATTAGAAGAGCTTAATGCTAAGGTCAAAGGCGAGGTAGAAAGCAAGCTAGATGAGAGCAGGGAAAGCCTAGAGGAGGCGCAAAAGGAGATCTCCAAGGGGCGAGACGAGCTAGATAAAGAGTCTCCAAAGCAAAAGGACCAGCTAGCTAGCTCTAGTGCAGAGCTAAACAGTGCTATTGCTAACCTCAGTGCCCTCCTAGCCGAGGGGACCCTACTTGAGGCCCAGGAAGAAGCCTTTAAGCAGGAAAAGGCAGGGCTTTCACAGTTAGCTGAGCTCAACACCATGTTAGATGAGTATTTCCCTATAAAAATGCCAGGAATGCCTGAAATGGAGCTAGGCCAGATACCAGATGAGATGTTTGATTCTATCCTAGCCCAGCTAGGGGATAAGCTCCCTGCCCAGATGAAGGGGCTTAGCCAAAAGGAACTAGTTGATTTGGCCAAAAAGGCTGCTGATGCTCCAGCCAGGATTGCTGCCATAGATATGGAGCTGCAAAACATAAATATCCGCAAGATGACCTTTGAAGCCATGAAGCCGCAGCTTGAAAAGGGCCTAGCTGATGCCAAGTCAGCCTTAGAGCAGCTTGAATCGGGCAAGATTACCATGTCCATAGAGCTAGCAAAGGCTCAGATAAAGCTCGAAGATGGTGAGCAGGAGCTAGAAAAGGGATTAGACGAATTTGACAAGGCAAGGGAACAGGCCTTGGCAGGAGCTGACCTTGGGACCATAATCACCAATGACCTAATAAAAAACATAATAGCTGCTCAAAACTTTAATATGCCTGCAGGCTATATCAAGGAGGGTGATAGCCAGCACCTAGTAAAGGTTGGTGATTCCTTTAGGTCTCTTGAAGAGATTGAGAGCATGGTTATCTTAAATATCGACCCTATAGGTGATATCAGGCTATCTGATATTGCAAAGATCGACCTAAGGGATAATTCAGATGAAATGTATGCAAAGATAAATGGCAATGATGGTATTGTACTTATGTTCCAAAAGCAGAGTACTGCCTCTACATCTGAGGTTTCAGAGGCCATTAATGATAGAATAGACGAATTAGAAGGCCAACATCAGGGGCTAAAGATTCGTTCCTTGATGGATCAGGGAGACTATATATTTATCTTAACAGACAATGTAATTAGCAACCTAATCATCGGTGGCCTACTGGCTATCTTGATCCTAGCATTATTCTTAAAGGACTTTAAGCCAACGGTAGTAATAGCCTTTAGCATACCGATAAGTCTTATGTTTGCAATTACCCTCATGTACTTTAGTAAGATTACCCTAAATGTTATCTCTCTAGCAGGCCTTGCCCTAGGGGTGGGTATGCTAGTTGATAATAGTATAGTTGTTATAGAAAATATCTATAGGCTAAGGCAACTGGGTATGTCAGCCGGGGAGGCCGCTATAAAGGGCACAAAGCAGGTAGCAGGTGCAATTGCCGCTTCAACCCTAACGACAGTCTGTGTATTCCTGCCCATTGTATTTACCCAGGGCCTGTCTCGCCAGATCTTTGCTGATATGGGACTTACTATAGGCTATTCTTTAGTTGCAAGTCTCTTGGTTGCCTTGACCCTGGTACCTGTAATGGGGGCCAATGTCTTGGGCAAGGCCAAGGAAAGCAGAAACAAGGTATTTGATTTCTTTAACAAGTACTATGAGAAGGCAATTAGGTTTTCCCTGCGTAAAAAGGCTGTAGTGATCATACCTGTTGTCCTACTAGTACTGCTTAGCTTTTATGGTATTACCGTTATGGGTACTGCCTTTATGCCAGAGGCGGATTCGCCCCAGATGAGTGCCACCTTGACCATGCCCATTAACACTAGCAGGGCAGATGCCTATGCCTTGAGTGACGAGGTAACAAAGAGAATGCTAGAGATAGACGCTATAGAAACAATCGGCGCTATGAAAGGTGATGGAGCCGGCCTTTCAATGATGGGGGGAGGCTCAGAGGATTCAACCTCCTATTATATAATCCTAAAGGAAGATAGGGACCTAACAAATAAGGATGTTGAAAGACTAATATATGAAAAAACAAAGGACCTAGATGCTGAAATAAGCGTCAGTGCCACAAATATGGACATTTCCATGTTGGTCGGCTCTGGTATTCAGCTAAAGGTCAAGGGCTATGACCTAGACACCCTAGCCCAGATATCCAATGAAGTAGCCGGCCTTCTAAGAGGGGTAGAGGGTGTAGGTGAGGTTGAAACTGGCCTGGAGAATGCTGAAAAGGAAACCAGGATCCAGGTAGACAAGGACAAGGCCATGAGAGAAGGGCTAACAGTAGTTCAGATATTTGCTGAAATAAACAGTGCCCTTACAACTGAGACCCAGGCAACCCTATTAACTGAGGCAAATAACTCCTATCCAGTCCTACTAATAAAGGAGGACCAGGAGGGTATCACTAGGGATACCCTTGCCGACTTTAGCTTTACAGTTACCAAGCAGGATGGAAAGGTAAAGGAGGTAAAGCTAAAGGATATAGCAAAGATAAGTGAAGTAGATAGTCTAAGGGCAATAAACAGGGAGAACCAATCACGGCTAATGACAGTTAATGCAACCATAGCTGATGGCTACAATATTGGNCTGGTAAGCAGTGATGTAGAGGCAGTACTTGCAGATTATGACCTGCCTGATGGCTATGAGCTCATCTTCAGTGGTGAAAATGAAGCCATAAGGGATAGTATAGGGGATATTCTACTGATGATCGCACTAGCAGTTGTCTTTATCTACTTGATAATGGTAGCCCAGTTCCAAAACCTCCTATCACCCTTTATCGTCCTATTTACCCTGCCCCTAGCCTTTACTGGTGGTTTACTACTCCTATGGTTAGTTGGTATGGAGCTGTCAGTAATAGCCCTACTTGGCTTCTTGGTACTGGCAGGTATAGTAGTAAACAATGGTATAGTATTTGTTGACTATGTTAACCAGCTTAGGGAAAATGGTATGGAAAAAGGCGAGGCAATAGTAAGGACCGGTATAACCAGGATGAGGCCTATACTTATGACTGCCCTAACAACCATCCTAGGTATGAGTACCCTGGCCCTTGGCTATGGCACTGGCGCTGAGTTAATGCAACCTATGGCAGTCGCTATGATCGGCGGTTTAACCTATGCAACAATCCTGACCCTATTTGTAGTCCCAGTTATGTACGATATATTGGTTAGGAAGGGTAAAAGGGACAAGGATAAGCAGGGTAAAGCAAGCTCAGAAATAATGTAGAAAAGCTTTAGTAAATGTAGCAAAGCTTTAGTATAAGTTAAAAGCCGGCCCTAAACCGGCCGGCTTTTCCTAGTATAGGAGGCTAGCTAAATGAAAAGGTTAGATAANTATTCCCAAAAGGAGATACTGNTTTTCCAAGGTATAATGGACCTACTNAACAAGGGGCAAGGNATACATGAGCTAAAGGTTGCAGATATAGCAGCCGCAGCAGGTATGGGGAAAAGTACAGTCTATGAGTATTTCGAGACAAAAGAAGATATAATAAAGCAGGCCCTAAACTACCATGTATACAAAGAATACCTTGGCTTTACTGACTTGATTAAAGAGCAAAGTTCCTTTGNAGATATTATAAATAGTATAATGGACTATGCCATAGAAATGATAACAACNAGGTTTTCCTCCCTTTTATTTATGGTATTAAACCTTGGACAATCCGATGTAAAGCAGCTTATTGTTGAGGACAATGCCCAATTTTTAGAGATCCGGTCTTCCATAAATGAACACATGGAGAAAATCTACCATATAGGCAAAGGGGAAAATAAGATAGGTCCAGATACTAGCCTAGAGGACTGTAGTCTAGTTGTATTTGGCATTATTTCTGCCTTTATAAATGATATAATATTTATGAAAAACAAGGAGTTTTTCCCCGAAAATGCGGTCTTTCCTGTAGGCCTAAAAAAAGAAAACACAATAGAAATAGATAGCCTAAAAGAACTTAAGGACCGTGCCCTAAGGCTAATCCTAAAGGCATTAAAATAAAAGAGGCCATTTAGTTAGCAAGCAATAAAAAAAGAGTAAGACTATTACAAGGCAGCCCTTTCATGGGGCAAGCTGGCCTTAGCATATTATTAAAGGAATCAAAATATAAAAGTATGGGGGGAATNCAATGAAGTTTAGAGGAAAGGAAATAAAGTTAAGCTGGAGAAATATCATAGGGGCCTTTTTATTTATTACTTTAGTTTTTGCTATCATTTTTACTATTATTAACCTAATCCAGGCACCACCAGAGGATATGATACACGATGATACAACCAAGACCAAATCCGATTATACACTCAGGCTAGTTCAGAGCCTATTAGGCCTATTTGTCATGATGATACCCTCTATAATTGAAAAAAAGTTCTCTATAGAAATTCCTGATTTTATGGGTATCATGTACTTCTTATTTTTATACTGCGCCATATATTTAGGTGAATTCAAGGACTTTTATTATGTTATACCCTACTGGGATATGATCCTACATGCATTTTCAGCTGTTATGCTAGGTACTCTAGGATTTGAGTTAGTATATCTACTAAACAATATTGAACGCTTTAAATTAAATCTTAGCCCTTTTTTTGTCGCCCTTTTTGCCTTTTGCTTTGCTGTAACTGTAGGTAGCCTATGGGAGATATATGAGTTTGTTGTAGATGGAGCCCTAGGCCTTAATATGCAAAAGTTTGCCCTGCAGGATGGGTCCCTTTTACTTGGCCGTGAGGCACTAAAGGATACTATGGAGGATATCATAGTAGATACCCTCGCAGCCCTGGCAACCTCTGTAGTAGGCTTTTTCTATATGATAAATAAGAGTCATTTCTTAAAGAAGAAAGAAGAGAAAGCTTTTAAAGAAAATCAGTCTATGGCAGGCCAGGTCTAGAAAAGGACAATTGTCAGGCAATACCCTTAGACTTATCAAAGATTAATATAAGTTAGGCACAAATTAAACTCCCCAAGCAAAAGGCCTGGGGAGTTTCTCTTTATGTCCTACTGTTTTATGTCCTATCGTTTAATGTCCTATTACTTTATGCCCTCTTGCTTTATGTCCTATTGTAGGCCTTTTTTTATCTACTATATGGTATAATTTCCTTATGAGATTATTAAGTAAGAACAATTTTGGAGGTGGCGATATTTGTTAAAGGATTTTAAATTTACAATTGAGACTGAACACAAAATTGCAGGTGACAGCATAGAGATTTTTGCACCGGCCGAGACAGACTACTTTGTAAACCCAATAGATGAGACTGTAAAGGCTGATGCCCCCTTTTTCTACAAGGAGGTTGAGGGTGACTTTATGCTAAAGGCCAAGGTCAGCCTTGATTTTATCTCTGTTTATGATGCNTGCGTTCTATTAGCCCTTGACAATGACAAGCTATGGGCCAAGGCATGCTTTGAGTATACCGATCTAGGGACCAATGCTGTGGTGACTGTTATGACCAATGGTAGGTCTGATGATGCCAACGGAGTCAACATAGAGGGCAATGAGGTCTGGATGCAGATGAGTAGAAAGGACAATGTCTTTGCAATCCATTATTCCCTTGATGGTGAAAAGTTTNTGATGTCACGCCTAGCCTATCTGCCAATGAAAAAGAAAATAAAGGTGGGTCTAGTAGCCCAATCCCCAACAGGTGATGGGGGGATCAGGTATTTTTCAAATGTATCACTAGAGGAGAAAAGTCCATTAAATATTCGTGAGGGGGTTTAACCAGATGAAAAAACAAGCCTTTAACCCATATCTACCATCTTGGGAATATGTACCAGATGGAGANCCCTATGTATTTGGTGATAGGGTCTATGTTTATGGATCCCATGACAGGTTTAGGGGACATGCCTATTGCTTAAATGACTATATCTGCTGGTCTGCCCCTGTAGATGACCTGGGCAATTGGCGCTATGAGGGAGTTATATATAAAAAGACGAGTGATCCCTTAAACAGGGATGGCCATATGTGCCTATATGCCCCTGATGTTACTCAGGGTCCTGATGGTCGCTATTACCTTTACTATGTCCTAGACAAGGTTAGCATAGTATCGGTAGCTGTCTGCGATGAGCCAGCAGGTGAATATGAGTTTTACGGCTATGTAAGCTATGAGGATGGAACAAGGCTAGGGGAAAGGGAGGGTGACGAGCCCCAATTTGACCCAGCTGTCTTAACTGAGGGTGACAGGACCTACCTGTATACAGGCTTTTGCGGGGTAGGAGACAGGTCCAGAAGTGGTGCTATGGCCACTGTCCTAGGACCTGATATGCTAACTATAGTTGAGGAGACAGTCTTTGTCCTCCCAAGCCAGCCCTATAGTGAGGGCAGCTCCTTTGTTGGCCACGAGTTTTTTGAGGCCCCTTCCATTAGAAAGAGAGGGGATACATACTATCTTGTATATTCCTCTATAGCCCTTCATGAGCTATGCTATGCAACTAGCAAGCACCCGACCAAGGACTTTGTCTATGGTGGAGTTGTGGTTAGCAATTGTGACCTCCATATTGATTCCTACAAGCCAGCTGAAAAACCAATGTACTATGGTTGGAACAACCATGGTGGCATGGTGGATATCAATGGTCAGTGGTATATTTTCTACCACCGCCATACTGAGGGGATACCCTTTAGTAGGCAGGCCTGTGCCCAGCCAATCGATTTTAGGGAGGATGGGTCCATAATACAGGCAGAGATGACCTCCTGTGGCCTAAATGGAGGCCCCCTAGTGGGCAAGGGAGAATACCCTGCCTATATAGCCTGCAACCTCTTTTGCTCTCATGAGTCCAAGTATACTGCGCCTGAGGGATCATGGATGGATGCCAGGTTCCCAAAGATTACCCAGGATGGGGCAGATGGCGATGAGTGCCAGGCCTATATACAAAATATGAGGGACTCAGCCACTGCAGGCTTTAAGTACTTTGATTGCAAGGGAGTAAGCAAGGTTTCCATAAAGGTACGTGGATATTGTAGGGGAGTCTTTGAAATAAAGACCTCCTGGGATGGTCAGCCACTAGGGACCATACCTGTAGAGTTTACAAACATATGGACAGACTACTCTGCCGATATTGCTATCCCAGACGGGGTACAAGCCATCTATATTAGCTATAGGGGAGAGGGTAGTGCTGCTCTAAAATCCTTTACATTGGCCTAAGCCTTGCTTAGGCCACTTGGCTATACAAAGCTAACATATGAGCTAATACTATAGGAGGTTTTATTATGAGCATAGATATAAGCGCCATACCCCAAGAATACAAAAAGGCAGCTACAAAGGAGAAACAGGGCAGTATAGTTGAACTATCCTATCCAGTTGCCAATTACATAAACGCAAAGCGCCAGCTTGTTACTGACCGTGACATCAGTAGCCANGAGGCAGGTAGAGAGACAGTCAAGGGTGAAAAGATTATAAAAAAGTGTAATGTATACCTACCTGCTGGNTATGACGAAAATGATAAGGACAAAAAATACAATGTCCTATATGCCCTACACGGGGTCGGGGGAGACAGGTATGAATGGCTAGGGGGCGGAGGTCAGCTAGATGGTAGCTATGTACTTGCCAATATATTTGACAACCTTATGGCAAATGGGGATATAGACCCGCTTATCATAGTCTTTCCTGATGGCCGAAGTGCCCATGATTGGACAGACAAGGCCTTTAGTCCCCAGGGGACCAACATGCTAGGTTTTTATTACTTTGACTATGAGCTAAGGTATGATTTAATCCCCTTTATAGAGGGTAAGTTTAATACATACACAGATATAAATGATACGGATCCAGAAAGGGTTGCAAGGGACCGGAAGCATAGGGCCTTGTCAGGTCTGTCTATGGGAGGAATGCAAACCTTGAATCTAGGTCTTGGGGGCCATAGGTATGATTCAGTCCTTTATACCAAGACCCAAAGTCCTTGGGAAAATGGCCTAGACGTGACCATAAAGGCCCCAGGTATGCTAGACCTATTTGCCTATATAGGTGCCTTTGCCAATGCTCCCACCACAAGCGACGGTAGTACCCTAGGCCAAGCAATAAAGGCTAGTAGCTATAAGCCAAGCCTTGTTTATCTTACCTGTGGTCTGCTTGATGAAATAGCCTATGAGATAGGTTACAAGAGGGGCTTGACTGGGCTAGAGTCAACAAGTGCTGATAGTATAGGCGATCTTTACAAGGTGCTTATAGAAAAGGGTGGACATGAGCCAAATGTTTGGAACAACGGCCTATATAATTTCCTAAAGCTTGTTTTCAAGGACCAGTCAGCCTATGGGCAGGCAGGGGTAAAGGAATTTACCCTGGCTAGCTATTGATGCTGGCTAGCTACTGATATTTTCTAGCTATTGGTATTTTCTAGCTAATGATACCGGCTAATGAGATTGATTAGCTATTGATATTAACTAGTTATTGATACTGGCTAACGAGATTGATTAGCTATTGGTATTGCTTAGTTATTAATGCTGGCTAGCCATAATAGATTTATGCTAGCTATGGAGGGAAAGAAACTTTGAAGGTAGAAAACCCTATCATATGGGCAGATTTTCCTGACCCTGATATATTGCGGGTAGAGGATACCTATTATATGGTGACAACCACCATGTTTATGATGCCAGGAGGCCCAATACTAAGGTCAAAGGACCTGGCTAATTGGGAGCCTGTATCATATATATTTAACAGCCTAGAGGACAATGAAAATTATAGGCTGGAGGCTGGGAAAAACGCCTATGGCAATGGTCAGTGGGCCACCAGCCTAAAATACCATGACGGACTTTTTTATGCCTGCTTTGCCTCTAATGATCTAAAAAAGACCTTTATCTACTACAGCCCTGATATTGAAAAAAGCTACTGGGATAGGTACACCATAGAGGGGGTATACCATGATCCCTCCCTTTTGTTTGATGATGGCAGGGTCTACCTTATCTATGGCAATGGGGATATTGGGATAGTCGAGCTAAAGGAGGACTTGTCCGGCCTTAAAAAGGACGGGGTCAGGCAGATACTCCTAAGGACACCTAGGGAGAATATGATCCTAAGATGTGAGGGCTGTAGAGCCTACAAGTTATGGGGCTACTATTATCTTTTATTTATAGAGTGGCCAAGGGATGGCAAGCAAAGAAGGCGGGTGGTCTGCTACCGGTCTAGGGACCTATTAGGTGATTATGAGAGAAGGGTATTACTTGATGATGACCTAGGCTATAAAAACCAGGGCATCGCTCAAGGGGCCTTTATAGATAGTCCTAGCGGTGACTGGTACGCAATACTATTCCAAGACCACGGTGCTGTTGGCAGGATCCCCCACCTAATGCCTCTAAGCTGGGAGGATGGTTGGCCTGCAATCGGGGATAGGGGCAGAGTACCAAAAAGCTTTGAGACCCCTTTTAAGCCCTATAGGGCAAGGCCCCTAATCACCAGTGACTCCTTTGACCATAGGGAAAACAAGCTAGGCCTACAATGGCAGTGGAACCACAATCCCTTGGACAACTGCTGGTCCTTTACAAAGCGCCCAGGCTATCTGAGGCTAGAGACCAAAGGTCTAGCTACTGATATATTGTCTGCAAGGAATACCTTAAGCCAGAGGACAAGTGGTCCTAATGCTATCTACACTGTGAGGCTAGACACAAAGGGGCTCAAGGCAGGGGATTATGCAGGCCTAGTGGCCCTCCAGAGCCAGTATGGGACTATTGGGGTATATGTAGATAGGGACAATACTAGGAAAATCCTTGTCCGCAAGAGGGGTCAAGGGGGAGATATAGGCGAGCAAGGGGGCCTGGTCCTTGATGGGTCTAACCTTTACCTGAGGGTAAGTTTTAATTTTACAAAAGGGCTTGACCTTGCCAGCTTTTATTACTCTTATGATGGGATTAGCTTTAATAAAATCGGATCAGACCTAAAAATGCACTATAGCCTAGACCTGTTTATAGGTTACCGGATTGGAGTATTTTACTATTCCACTAGGCAAGCAGGGGGCTATGCGGACTTTTGCAGCTTTAGCTACACTGTAGATTAATTAGAATTTTCAAAGGCCTATTAGGCAGACAAGATAGGACTAAGCTAGCAGTAATGCTTTTAAATATTAATTTAAGGAGGTTTCTTAAATGCTAAACAAAAGAAAATATCAGTTTTGGTTTGCCACTGGATCTCAAGACCTATATGGAGAGGAGACCCTAGCTGTAGTTGCGGACCATTCAAGGATAATAGTTGATGAGCTAAACAAGGGAGGGGTCCTACCCTTTGAGATTGTATTAAAGCCTACCCTTATAGACAGTGGCTCCATTAGAAGGCTATTTAATGAAGCAAACAATGACCAAAACTGTGCCGGTGTTATTACCTGGATGCACACCTTTTCACCAGGCAAGTCATGGATAGCAGGCCTACAGGAATACAGAAAACCCCTACTTCACTTTCATACCCAATTTAACCGTGATATCCCCTACCAATCAATAGATATGGACTTTATGAATACCAACCAGTCGGCCCATGGAGACCGGGAGTATGGCCATATAGTTAGCAGGATGGGCATAGAGCGCAAGGTTATAGTTGGCTACTGGGAGGATAAAAGGGTCCAAGAGCAAATAGCTAGCTGGATGATAACTGCCATTGGCCTAGTGGAGAGCAGAAAGCTAAGGCTGGTCAGGGTTGGAGATAACATGAGAAATGTGGCAGTCACCGAGGGGGACAAGGTAGAAGCCCAGATAAAGTTTGGCTGGGAAATAGACGCATACAACATAACCGATATTGCAGAATATGTAGACCAAGTATCTGAGTCTGATATAAAAGACTTAGTAGATGTCTACTATGACAGCTATGAGGTCCTATTAGAGGGAAGAGATGAAAAAGAGTTTAGGGACCATGTAGCAGTACAAGCAGCAATTGAGCTTGGCTTTGAAAGGTTCTTAGTTGAGAAAAACTATCATGCAATTGTAACAAACTTTGAAATGCTGTCAGGCCTTAAGCAGCTACCTGGCCTTGCCATACAAAGGTTAATGAGCAAGGGCTACGGCTTTGGTGCAGAAGGTGACTGGAAGACAGCAGCTATGGTCCGCCTTATGAAGCTAATGACCCAGGATATAAAGGATGCAAAGGGTTCTTCCTTTATGGAGGATTACACCTATAGCTTTACTCCCGGCAGGGAGGGTATCCTGCAGGCCCATATGCTAGAGGTATGCCCGACAATTGCAGATGGTCCTATAGGAATCAAGGTTAATCCGCTATCTATGGGCAATAGAGAAGACCCTGCCCGACTTGTATTTACCTCCAAGCCAGGTAGGGGGGTTGCAGTATCCTTAATTGACCTTGGCACGCGTTTTCGCCTATTAGTAAATGAGGTAGAATGCCTAAAGCAGGATACACCTATGCCAAAGCTACCTGTTGCATCTGCATTTTGGAGGCCAGAGCCTAACCTGCATATAGGAGCAGAGGCTTGGATCTTGGCCGGCGGAGCCCACCATACAGCCTTTTCTTATGACCTTACTGCCAAGCAGATGTGTGATTGGGCAGAAGGAATGGGTATTGAGGCAGTACTTATTTCAAAGGATACAAGTATTAGGGAACTTAAAAATGAACTAAAATGGAATGCCCTAGCCTACAGATAGGCAGGCTAAGCATGACCTTGTAGATTGATAAGAGACTAAAGGAACCTATAAAGAAAAAGCTACAAATATNATAAAGGGGAGGATATTNCATGGTAAAGAGGATTGAGGTACCTGCTAGAGGTAGACCATTTAAAAACAATGCGACCTATTGTGTTGGAACAGGCAGGATGGGCCTGGCCCTACAAAAGGAGTACACCGACCATTTAAAGATCGTACAGGAGGCCATACATTTTAAGTACATTCGTGGCCATGGCCTTTTTTGTGATGATGTAGGTATATACCGTGAGCTTGAAATGGACGGGGAGCTACATAGCTTTTATAACTTTACCTACCTTGATAGGATTATGGACTCTTACCTGGAAAATGGGATAAGGCCCTTTTTAGAGTTGGGCTTTATGCCAGAGCGGCTAAAATCAGGAGACCAGACTATCTTTTACTGGAGAGGCAATACCAGTCCTCCTAACTCTTATGAAAAATGGGCAGACCTTATTGAGGCTACCTTAAACCACTTAATCGAAAGGTATGGGCGGGAAGAGGTTATTAATTGGCCTATAGAGGTTTGGAATGAACCCAACATACACTTTTGGGCTGGCAGTATGGAGGAGTATTTCAAGCTATATGAGTACTCTGCCAAGGCAGTAAAGAGGGTAGATGAGAGGATAAAGGTCGGTGGGCCAGCCATCTGCGGTATTGAGACAGAAAAATGGCTAAGGTCCTTCTTTGAGCACTGCCTTGATAATGACCTACCCCTAGACTTTATCACTAGACACTGCTATACAGCCAATGAGCCTACAAGGCGGGGACACTATATCTACCATAGTGTTATGGAGCCAACCCGGATGATAGATGAGCTAAAGGAAACCAGGGAGATTATGGCCTCATACCCGGAGATAGCTGATATGCCCCTGCATATAACGGAGTTTAATAGCTCTTATGTTCCCACCTGCCCTATCCATGATACAGATTTTCATGCCCCCTATATTGCCCGAATCCTAAGCGAGGCCGGTGAGTATGCGGATTCTTATTCCTACTGGACCTTTAGNGATGTCTTTGAGGAGTTTGATGTACCAAAATCTGTATTCCATGGTGGCTTTGGCCTTGTTGCCTTAAACAGCATAAAGAAACCAACCTTTTATGCCTTTGAGTTCTTTTCCAAGGCTGGCGACGAGCTCCTATACCGTGATGACAAGCTGATAGTTACAAGGGCTGAGGATAGGTATGTGATCATTGGCTACAATTGGCATGATATGAGAGATGGAAAGGCAAAGGAAACCATAGAATATAGCTTAAAGCTAGCTAGTATAGGTCAGCAGGCTATTGCTATTAAAAAGCAAGTGGGAGGAGGCCATGCCAATCCCCTGCAGACCTGGAGTAACATGGGCAAGCCCCGCAGCCTAAACAAGGAACAGGTAAAGATATTACAGGATGCCGCTCGGCCCCTGCAAACCGACTCAAGGCTAATAGAGGAGGATGGTAGCTACCAGCTAGACCTTTGCATTGGAAATAACCAGCTATGCATGGTGGAGATTATCCCTGTAGAGGACAAGACCCATACATACCTAGGCTTTGACCCTGTAGAGTTTCATGGGATGGTCTAATCCTAGAGGGTAGTATTTTAAGAGAGCTGTTTCCTTATGGTGACAGCTCTTTTTAAAATTTAAATTAAAATTAAAATTCAAACTAAAATTAAAAGCAAATTAAATTTAAAATTATACTTTATTTTGTGACCCTGGCTTTTTATTTACGTCTATATAGGTGAAGGACTTTAAAAGGGGATTATTATTAGGCAGGAGGAAGCAATTTGATAGGGGACAAGGAAATCATTGACCATATGTGGCAGGGGTATGAGGATTCTATAACTAGTGTAAAGGAAAAATATCATAGGCTGTGCATAAAGCTTTCCTATAACATAACTGGTAACATGCCGGATGCAGAGGAATGTGTTAATGATTCCTATATGAAACTGTGGAATGCCATACCTCCTAATAGGCCAAATAGCCTAAAGGCCTTTTTGCTTCGTATTGTAAAAAATACTGCTATAGATAGGGTACGCAAGGATAAAAGGAGGCTAGATGGAGCTGGGCTAAAATCCATATATGCAGAGCTTGGCGAGTGTATAGCCGATGATAGGCCCCAAGACGACCTAGCAGATCTAACTAGGCTCTTAAATAGGTTTTTAGAACAAACAGACTTGGACAATAGGCGGATTTTCATCAAACGATACTGGTATAGCCAAAGTATCATAGAAATATCAAAAGAAGAAGGTCTTAAGGAGAGCACCATTAAGATGCGTCTGTTTAGGATGAGAGAAAAGCTCAAAAAGGAACTAGAAAGGGAGGGTATATCAATATGAGGGGTCAGGACCTATACAGGGCTATTGATGCTGTAGATGATAAGTATATTGACCAGGTGTATAAAGACCAGACCAAAAGGAGAAAGCCCTTGTCAAAAAGGAAGATGTATTTGGCCTTGATTGCAGCCATAATGGCCCTTGCTATACTCACTGTAGGTGCAGCGGAGGTCTATGAATGGGATGGGAGGCTGTCCCAGCTACTAGGGCTATCATCGGACCAAAGGTCTTATGTGGATGGTATGTGGTATAGGATAAATGAAACTATCAGTAAAGATGGTATCAGCCTAAGTCTTGATTCTGTTCTTGCAGACTCCAACTCTATGTTTGTCCTCTATGAGCTTAGCTTGCCTGAAAGCATGGACATGGATAGGTACTATGATTTTGAGATTCAGCAGCTGGATGGCCAGGATTGGTATTCCCTAGGGGGGAGCCTGTCAGGCTCTATCTCAAGCAGGCTAGTAGACCTAGATAAGCAAAAGCGGACGATGACATATATGATGGAGTTTTCAGCTTCATCGGGTGATATTAGGGAGCAAAAGATGCGTTTTTCCTTTAAGGACCTTTACTCTTATAGGATCGTAGATGATGAAATTATAGATAAAAGGCTAGAGGCCAAGCTGGACTTTGTTTTCTACTCAATGCTAAGCTACACACCCAATCTAGTTAATTATGAGCCAGGAAAAAAGATATCAGGCAAACATAACACAGTATGGATTGATAGGATAACAATCACACCAATATCCCTTACAATAGGAGCTAGGGCTGAGGGAGGCTATAGCTTTTGGGATGAAGAGAGAACTGAGCGAGAGGGGTCCTTTGTAACTGCCATTATCCTAAATGATGGGTCAAGGGTTGAAACTAGGGACTCTAGTACATCGGTTAATATATTTGACAAGGTATCATACAAAACCATCTATGATGGGATAGTAAATCCAAAGGACATTCAGCAAATAGAGTTTTTTGGCCAAGACACTCTTTATCTAGGGGATTTAGACTATACAAATGATACAAAGGCAAGCTTGGATGCCAGGCGTTTAGCCGACTTGACCTTTAATATGGGCATATTTATTAGTATTATCTCAATGCTGATAAGTATAATTAGCATGCTTTATTTATGTAAGAGTGATATATATCTGTCTTTTGAAAGGGTTCAGGCTAGAAAAAAGAAAAAGGGCAGGGAGTATAGCTTTGACCAATACTTGGCCCTTACTAACAAGGTANTACTAAAAACAGCAGTAGCCTATAGATTTTTCCTTGTTCTACTCTTGCTTGGGATAGGCTGGCTAACCTATATGATTATCAGCAACTGNTTTGTGACCATGACTGTCTTTGTAGATATCCTATTAATAGGACTTACCCTACTTTTATTTATTACAATAAAGGAGATAGGTCGCTTTAGGAGACAGCTGATAAGGCTTTAATTATATTTGTAAATCTTACCCATAGGATGTCTTAAAATATAGCTAAGATGGTATACTTTATAATAAGAGCAGTAATAAAAGTATATATTTATAGCTATATTTTTTTATTCTTTATTAAAGAACAAGTAAATCTGTGGACGGGTTAACTAGGGTCCACAGTAGATTATTCGGGAGGGGTAAGAATGAAAAAGCTACTTCTTTTACTAATGGCCTTGCTGCTTTTGCCAATCCTAGTTACTGGATGCTCAAAAGAAGAAAACCCGCTTGACCTGTTCAAACTCTATGCTGACTCCTGGGAAAAAGGAGATTATGCACAAATGTATAGTTACATCTCAAGCAGGGACAAGGCCAGGATAAGCCGATCAGACTTTGACACTGCCCACAGGGACTTTTATGACAGCTTAGGCCTTGATTCAATAAAGATAGACTATTTAGCAGATGAAGAGGAAATCCTTAAAAGGAGCAAAAAGGAGGATTCTATCAGCTTGCCTATCACTGTGAGCCTTGAATCTGACTTAGTAGATAAGTCCTTTGACCTGACCGTCACCCTTAGCAAGGATATGGTAGAGGATAAAGAGACCTGGGGGCTAGAGTGGGATTACTCTATGATTTATGAAAACCATGCCCAAGGGGACAGGGTCGAGGCCTCCTTTACATCAATGCCCCTTAGAGGGGAAATACTCGACCGCAAGGGCAAAAAGCTGGCAGAAAACGCAACAGTGGTCCAGGTGGGGATTGTGCCCGGCCGGCTAGGCGAGATGAGAGAGGAAATTATCAGGGACTTATCTGAGACCTTTAGCATAAGTGAAAAATATATAGAAGATAGGCTAGCCCTATCCTGGGTCAGGGATGATACCTTTGTTGACCTTATAAAGATATCAAGGGATAGGATAGGCTTGATAGAGGCCATACATGCCAAGAACAAGGGTGCCACCTACAAGATAATCGATGAAAGGGTCTATCCATACAAGGAGGCCATAGCCCACCTTGTAGGCTACTTATCCTTTCCAAATGAAGAAGAGCTAGAAGAGCTTAAAGACCTAGGTTTTAACTCTAGCACTAGGGTGGGTAGGACTGGACTTGAAAAGATCTTTGACCAGCAACTAAGGGGTAGGCCAGGCAGGAGGATTGTTATTGTTGACAAGGATGGGGAGGACAAGGAGGAGCTTCTTATAGAGGAGCCTGTAAATGGCCAGGACCTGCAACTGACTATAGATATTGATCTACAAGCTATCCTATATGATGGGATGAAGGCAGAACAGGGTACAGCTACTGTTATGGACTATAAGACTGGCCAGGTCCTAGCCTTGGTAAATGCCCCCTCCTATGACCCTAATAAATTTATCCTAGGTATTAGCCAGGCTGACCTAAAGGACCTAGAGGAGGACGAGGGAAAGCCACTACAAAATAGGTTTGTAAATGTCTATTCGCCGGGCTCTACCCTAAAGCCTATTACAGCAGCCATAGCCCTAGATGAAGGACTAATAGATCCTAGCTTTAGCCTGGATATTGATGGATTAAGCTGGCAGAAAGATGAATCCTGGGGTAATTACCATATCAAGAGGGTAAGTGATCCAGGCCTGCCAATAGACCTAGAAAAGGCCATGGTTTACTCGGATAATATATACTTTGGCCAGCTTGCTCTAAAGATAGGTAGTCAGACCTTTATTGATAGGGCCAAGGACTTTGGTATAGGAGAGCCCTTAAAGCTAAGGTATGGGGTTACAAAGTCGCAGCTAGCTAGTGGTGACAAGATTACAAATGAGATATTACTTGCAGATACAGGCTTTGGCCAAGGTCAGGTACTAGTAAACATTTTAAACCTGCCCAAGGCCTACTCGGCCTTTGTAAATGGCGGCTCAGTAGTAGAGCCAAAGCTTATTATGGATGAACTTGAAAATGAGCCTACACCTATTATAGGCCAGGCAGTGGCAGACCAGGTCTTTGACCTAATGCTAAGGGTTGTAGAGGATAAAAACGGCACTGGCCATAATGTATATATAGCAGGCAAGACAATAGCAGGTAAAACAGGTACAGCCCAGGTGCCAGATCCAGCAGGAGGCGGGCTAAGGGAGCTAGGCTGGTTTGTAGCCATTGATAAGGATGAGAAAACCCCTTACATTACTGCCATCATGATAGAGGATGTAAGGGGCAGGGGTGGTAGTCGCCTGTCATCTGATAGGGTCAGGGATTTTATACTGACCTATTCCAATGACTAGCACTGATAAAGTTACTATTTATCTACAAGTTATTTGGCCTACAAACTATTTTTACTCCTGCTTTAAAAAGTCCCTTAGAATCATTTGCAGGATACCACCGTGCTGGTAGTAGTCTAGCTCAACATCATTGTCTAGGCGGGCTATAGCCTCAAAAGATATAGTTCTGCCCTCTGGTCCTCTTGCAATAACCTTTAGGACCTTGTCCGGGTAGAGGCCCTCTGCTATACCCTTAATAGAGAGGGTCTCATAGCCTGTTAGGCCTATGCTTTCAGCATCCTGTCCCTCTAAAAACTGTAGGGGGAGTACGCCCATTCCAACTAGGTTGCTACGGTGGATCCTTTCATAAGACTTTGCTATTACAGCCTTTACGCCCAATAGGTAGGTGCCTTTAGCTGCCCAGTCCCTGGAGCTGCCTGTTCCGTATTCCTTGCCAGCCACAACAACTAGGGGGGTCTTGCTTTCCCTATATTTCATGCTGGCCTTGTAGATGGTCATGACCTGGCCGCTGGGTATATGCCTGGTAAAGCCNCCTTCTACACCTGGGACCATCCTATTTCTAATCCTAATATTTGCAAAGGTTCCCCTCATCATAACCTCATGGGTTCCCCTACGAGACCCATAGGAGTTATAGTGGTCTACCTTTATATTCTGGGACTTTAGGTAGCTACCTGCATCTGAGCTCTCTGGAATGGAGCCAGCAGGGGAGATATGGTCTGTGGTAACTGTATCTCCTAAAAGGGCTAGTATATTTGCCCCATTTATATCCTGGAGCTTGCCTGTCTCAAGGCCCATGCCATCAAAAAAGGTTGGCATCTTGACATAGGTTGACCCCTGATTCCATTTGAAAACCTTGTCCTCATCTACCTTAAGCTCATTCCAAAGGTCATTGGCAGTTAATATGTCCTTGTAGGTTTTTTTATACATGGATGGGTCTATATACTTTTCTATCATTTCCATTATTTCGTCCCGGTCAGGCCAGATGTCCTTTAGGTAGACAGGCCTACCATCTTTACCTTTGCCGATTGGCTCCTTATAAAGGTCTATATTTACCGTTCCAGCCAAGCCATAGGCTACGACCAAGGGTGGGGAGGCCAGGTAGTTCATCTTGGTAAGCTGGTGTATCCTGCCCTCAAAGTTACGGTTACCACTTAAGACAGCAGCAACAGTCATATCATTTTCTACAATAGCCTGGCTGATCTCAGGGTCTAGTGGGCCACTGTTACCAATACAGGTGGTACAGCCATAGCCAACTACATTAAAGCCTAGCTGGGCTAGGTAGGGTAAAAGACCTGCCTTATCAAGGTAGTCGGTAACAACTAGAGAACCGGGTGCAAAGCTAGACTTTACATATGAAGGTTTTTTAAGACCTAGCTCGACTGCTTTTTTAGCCAGTAGGCCAGCTCCAATCATTACATAGGGGTTGGATGTATTTGTACAGCTGGTGATAGCTGCTATAACAACAGCCCCTGTTTTAAGCTGGTCCCTACCACCATCCTTATAGTCAATATGAACAAGCCTTTGAGCCTGCTCTTGACTGAGACCATAGCCACCATCTGCGATGGGACTTGTTATTGTCCTTTTATAAGATTCTTTCATATCCTCCAAGCTTATAAGGTCCTGGGGCCTTTTTGGACCTGCTAGAGATGGTTTTACACTAGATAGGTCTAGTTCTAGGTAGCTAGTAAAGCTGGGCTCTGGTGTATCTTTAGTCCTAAAGATACCCTGGGCCTTGAAGTATTCTTTAACTAGGGCTATTTGGTCCTCGCTTCGACCTGTTCTCTTTAGATAATCAAGGGTCTTGTCATCGACGGGGAAATAGGCAGAGGTTGCCCCGTATTCTGGGCACATATTAGATACAGTAGCCCTATCCTCAACGCTTATGCTGTCTAGACCATCTCCATAAAACTCAACAAATTTGCCGACCACCCCTTGCTTTCTTAGGATATTTGTTATTGTAAGGACAAGGTCTGTGGCAGTAGCTTCCTTTGGCAGGCTACCGGTTAGCTTAAAGCCCACTATTTCAGGCATAAGGAAATACATGGGCTGGCCTAGCATACTAGCCTCGGCCTCAATACCCCCAACACCCCAGCCAAGGACCCCAATTCCATTTATCATGGGAGTATGGGAGTCTGTACCTACCAGGCTATCGGGGAAAATTAGGTCCTGACCATCAACTGACCTAACTGTAGCTACACTTGCTAGGTATTCAAGGTTAATCTGGTGGACTATTCCTAGAGAGGGAGGGAAAACGCGAAAGTTTGAAAAGGCCTTTTGTGCCCATTTGAGTAGCTCATACCTTTCCTTGTTCCTTTCAAACTCCTTTTGGACATTTTTGCTCAGGGCTGTATCAGACCCATAATAGTCAACAATAACTGAATGGTCTATCACAAGGTCTACAGGTATCTTGGAGTTAATTTTTGTCGGATCTGCTCCCATGGCCTGCATTTTATCCCTCATGGTGGCCAGGTCAACTACTAGGGGAACGCCTGTAAAGTCCTGTAGTACAATCCTAGCTGGGATAAAGGGGATTTCCTCCTTGCTATTTTTGCCCTTGTCTTTGCCCCAGGAGCCTATTGCTTTAATGTGTTTGTCTGTAACTAGGCGGCCGTCATAGTTTCTAAGGGCTCCTTCTAGCAGGATTTTTAGAGAATAGGGTAGTCTTGACGTGTCCTTGATCCCTAGGTCACTAAGGTCAGTAATGTCATGGTAGCTATAGCTTTTGTCTTTGATTTTTAATATCTTTTTATTCATACTATTAAATACCCTCATTTCCCTTTATATTATTGTTTTCCTTATTGTCTCTCTACTAAAGATAACATATGTAACAATAAAAAGTAAATTAGAATTGACCTGTCTTTCACTTATTATGACCATAGATTAAAGTATAAAGAATAGATAAAGAATAGATAAAGTATTATAAAAGGACCATTGCTATAGAATGTTTATTCCTTATGTTGGTATATTGTCCCTTGGTCTTGGCAGATAAATGATTTAACAATGTACACAGTTAGGTGGATGTGGTAAACTATTGTATAATAATAATGTGGTAAAAAATTGATAGTTCTTCTTTGTTAGGGGAACTTTCTAATACTTATGGTAATAATACTTTTAAGAAAGGATGGTATCAATCAGGACCGTGAATGTGAATGATAAAAAGCTTAAAAACAATCCCTTAAGTGATGGACAAGGGACCAAGAGGCCAGTTTTCCCCAAAAGAGCTGTTGTTACAGCAGGTATGCCCTATGGTAACAAGGCCCTGCACTTTGGACATATAGGGGGAGTCTTTATCCATGCTGATACCTTTGCTCGGTTTTTAAGAGACCGTATAGGAAAGGAAAATGTTATTTTCGTATCAGGGACAGACTGCTATGGGTCCCCCATAGTGGAAAACTACAACCGTATCATAGAGGATGGGTCTTTTTCCGGTAGCCTAGAGGATTTTGTAAAGCTAAACCATGACCTACAAAAGGAAAGCCTCAAGGCATATATGATAGATATAAACCTATTTGCAGCATCAGCCTTTGGGCGGGCAGCGGAGATTCACAGGGATCTTACTTTTGATATTATAAACAAGCTTTATGAAAATGGGCACCTAGTAAAGCTAACATCATCCCAATTTTATGATCCTGAGATGGATGTACTTTTAAATGGCCGCCAGGTGGTTGGCCAATGTCCAATCGATGGTTGCTCCTCAGACAAGGGCTATGCTGACGAGTGTTCCTTAGGCCACCAGTACATGCCAGAGGACCTTATAAACCCAAGGTCTACCCTATCGGGTAAAAAGCCTGAGATGAGGGACGTTGACAACTGGTATTTCAAGCTTGAGGACTTTCACGACCTCTTGACCCAGTGGGTAGATGGGCTAAAGGACAATCCCGATACCAGGAGGTTTATGATAAAAAGTATCGAGGAGTTCTTAGAGCCTCCAATTATATATGTCATGAAGGACTATCTAGATATTATAGATAGCTTAAAGGACAGGCTACCAGACTATGAGTTTAAGGACGATGGCAAGAAAAAGTCATCAGTCCAGTTGGTCTTTAAGAGCCTAAAGGACAGGGAGGAGGCCTGTAGGATACTTGCTGACCATGAGGTCAGGTACCGTACAGGCAAGACCCTAGTACCCTTCCGCCTAACAGGCAATATAGAGTGGGGAGTCCCTGCCCCTGAGCTAGAAGGCCTAAAGGACCTAACTGTCTGGGTTTGGCCAGAATCTCTATGGGCACCTATCTCCTTTACAAAGACCTACCTAGAGGAGGGCTACCAGGGCCAGGACAAGGACTGGACCAAGTGGTGGTGCTCCAAGGAGGCAGGAGTCTTCCAGTTTATTGGCCAGGACAATATCTATTTTTATGGGCCTGCTGAGATGGCCATGTTTATGGGGACCCAGGGTGGACAACCTACTGCTGACCCTGATGAGGGGGACTTGCAGCTACCTCAAATAATAGCAAACAACCATGTTTTATTCCTTGATAAAAAGGCTAGTAGCTCTGGCAAGGTAAAGCCTCCAATGGCAGATGAGCTCTTGTCATACTATACGCCAGAACAGCTNAGGGCACACTTTCTAGGCCTAGGCCTGGGCATAAGGAGTGTTTCCTTCAAGCCAAAGCCCNTAGACCCAACAGCCCCTGAAAAAGGTGGTGACCCAGCCTTAAAGGAGGGCAACCTCCTAACTAATGTATTTAACAGGGCTATTAGATCCTGCTTTTATACAGTGCAAAAATACAATGATGGTATTATCCCGGTAAGGGAGATCTCTAAGGATATATTAGACAATGCCAAGGAGACTATACTAGAGTATGAAAGGCTCATGTACAAATATGAGTTTCATCAGGTAATGAACCTGATGGATACCTATATAAGGTCCATAAATAAGCACTATTCCAACAATATTAGGGTCATAGAGGCTAGTGACGATGCTGAGGCTAGGGCCCAGCTATTGGCGGATACCTTCCATATGGTTAGGGTTGGGGCAGTCTTGATGCACCCGATAGCACCCCTTGGAACCCAAAAAATCCTCGACTACCTAGGGCTTGACGAGAGCTTTTGGAGCTGGGATAGGATTTTTGACACTGTCTATGACTTTATGGATGATCCCCATAGCCACAAGCTAAAATTCTTAGAGCCTAGGGTAGACTTTTTTGAAAAACACCCAAGCCAGCTGAATTTTTAGTTATATGTGCAAATAAATAAAGAAGTAATTAAAGATATGCAAAACAAAAAAGGCGAGCTATTATAGACTCGCTTTTTTCGTGTAAAAAATATGAGGGGTGGAGTGTACATATTTATACAATAATATATAAACACAAAAACTAGATATCTAACATAAAAATCATGGAAAATTTAAAGTATACAAAGAAAATCCTTAGGCAATAATTTGAATAAAGTTATTTATCTTTACTATGAGGAGAAAAGCCAGTGAAAAGGATTTATTTTTTGTTATTAATGTTTCTTGTACTAGTTTTGTCCCATGGCCTGAGCCCCTACATGACCTGGCAGGCGGAATATACTAGTAGCCAGGTAGCCAGCCTCTTTGACAAGATAGATGGTCAGCTTATAGGGCTAGAGCTAGCAGGTATGGCCAGGGTCAATGAGGACCATATGACTATAGACCAGCTAGAAGGGCTTTTTTATAAAATTGCAGATGAATTTGCGCCCATAGCTGGTCCTGTTGAAAGGACAGGCCATGACCTATCAGCAGGCGTAAGACAGATAAAGGGCCAGGTCCTAAAGGAGGANGTCCTATACACCCTAGCCTTAAATAACGGCTATAATCCAGATGGGTCTGCTGGCTATGAAACCTATGTCCTAGTCAGTGCTGCCGCTGAATCTATGTCAGCTAGCAAGGAGGCAAAGGTCAGGCAAGAGCTTTCGGATTTTCTAAAAAACTACACAAGTGACCTAAGACTTGCNAGCCTCTATAGGGGTAGGATAGGGCAAAAGCTAGACACGAGGTCTATGATAAGTAAGGGTGAGCAGATTTTTAAAGCCCTTGGAGGCAGGATCATAGAAGGTATTGAGGAGGGCCAGCTTGTCAGTAGGACTGGCTATAGCAGCCTGATTGAAAATAGCCTCTTTATAGGAGAGGAAAAAATAAATATAAATGTTGGTCTAAGATATAACGAATATGAGGATGCCACCTACCTCTGGCTGGGTACGCCTGTCATTTTTACTTCCTACTAGGTACATACTTACTAGCCTTTACGTAAAATATGTAGATGGAGGTGGAGTAAAAATGCCCAGCTTTCTGGTATCAAATAATGGCCCCCTGACGGGGGAGGTTACAATAAGTGGTGCTAAAAACTCTGTTTTACCCATAATGGCAGCGTCCCTACTTACTGATGGCACATGTATTTTAGATGATATCCCAAGGCTAGAGGACGTAGAGGTCATGTGTGAGCTCTTAAGGCATTTTGGATCAAAGATAAGCCCCGAGGGTAAACGCTTTATAATAGACAACAAGGGAATAAAAAATATGCCTGCTCCCTATGAATTGGTCAGACGAATGAGGGCATCATTTCTGGTTATGGGCCCCCTGCTTTCTAGGTATGGGAGNGTAAAGATCTCCTTGCCTGGAGGCTGTGCTATAGGGACAAGGCCAATTGACCTACACCTAAAGGGCTTTGCTGCCCTAGGGGCTGATATTAGCTTGGGTCATGGCTTTATAGAGGCCAGGTCAGACAAAANACTAAGGGGTAGTAGTGTATACTTAGACTTTCCTAGTGTAGGTGCTACAGAAAATATCATAATGGCAGCAGCCCTGGCAGAGGGGCAAACCATAATAGAGAATGCTGCAGAAGAACCTGAAATTATAGACTTATCCAATTTTATAAACTCCATGGGAGGCTATGTCAGGGGAGCAGGTACTGATACTATAAAGATAAAGGGAGTTGACTCTCTAAAGGGGGTCGCCCATACCATAATACCTGACCGGATAGAGGCTGGGACCTTTATGGTGGCAGCTGCCATCACCGGTGGCAATATCCTACTTAAAAATGTAATAGCTGACCACCTAAGGCCAGTAGAGGCCAAGCTCAAGGAGGTAGGCATAAGGATATATGAGCAAGAGGGTGGCATGAGGATAAGGGTAGAGGAGCCTCTTAGGTCAATAGACCTTAAAACCCTTCCCTATCCAGGCTTTCCCACCGATATGCAGGCCCAAATGATGGCCCTGATGTGTGTTTTGCCAGGTACTAGTATTATCACTGAAACGGTTTTCGAAAACCGTTTTATGCATGTAAGTGAGCTAAAAAGGCTAGGAGCTAATATAAAAATCGAGGGTAGGTCCGCTGTTATAGAGGGTGTCGATTACCTAATGGGTACTGATGTCAAGGCTACTGATCTTAGGGCAGGGGCAGCCCTTGTACTAGCAGGCCTATGTGCCTATGGACAAACCAGGGTTTCAGATATCTACCATATAGATAGGGGCTATGAGGCCATGGAAAGCAAGCTCAAGGCCCTAGGTGCCAATATAAAAAGGCTGTCGTGTTAGTTCTAAAAGCGCATTTTTACTCATAATATGAAGGGTATATCCTGATGAATTGAGGTGCCCTCTATGAAAGGTCTAACTAACACAAGACTTGTTGTCCTTGTAGTATTTATCTTGATCCTGACGATTCTAGTAAAGCTCAATTCGGGCAAAGGGCCAGAGCCCTTTGAAAAGCAAGATCCTAATGAAATTATTATAAAGCCAATCAACCAAGACCTAGAAATCAAGATGTATGACCACAGAAAGGGCCAGCTTGTAACTATGGCCCTAGAGGACTATCTTGTAGGCGTAATTGCAGGAGAAATGCCAGCATCCTATGAGCTAGAGGCCTTGAAAGCCCAAGCCGTAGCAGCCAGGACCCGGACCATATCCCAAATGAAGTCCTTTGGAGGCAGGGGCTGTGACAAGGCCCAGGGGGCTGACATATGCTCCTCTTATGCCCACTGCCAGGAGTGGGTATCTAAAGAGACCATGGAAAAGAACTGGGCTAGTGACTATGAAAAATACTTAAGCAGGGTCCAGGAGGCGGTCTATAGTACCAGGGGCGAGGTTATGACCTACCAGGGAGAGCCCATTGAGGTTTTTTACTATTCTACAAGCAATGGCAAGACTGAGGATGCAGGAGAGGTTTTTTCCCACTCCCTTCCCTATTACCAGGTGGTAGAAAGCACTGGTGAAGAGGACGCTCCCCGTTTTTATGACAGTGTCAGTTTTTCTAACAAGGAGTTTGCTAAAATATTCGAAAAAAACTACAAGACCAAGCTAGATCCAAACAAGCTCGCTAGCCAGGTAAAAATAAGGTCTTATACTGAAAGCGGTCGTGTAAAGACTATTAGCCTAGCTGGAGTGACCTTGAAATCCACTGATTTTCGCATGATGTATGGGCTAAACTCCACAGACTTTACCCTAGAGTTTGGCAAGGACTCAGTGACCATAAAAACCAAGGGTTTTGGCCATGGGGTTGGCATGAGCCAGGTGGGAGCAGATAGGATGGCTAAAAGGGGTAGCGATTACAAGCAGATATTAAAGCACTATTATCGGGGGGTTAGCATCGGCAGCTACCAGTAGCCTATTTGGACCTAATCCCTATTAGGGAAAGAGAATGTAATCAGAGACAGAGAATCAAAGAAAAGGGCCTTCCCTAGTATTATTTTCCTCTAAATGGTGAAAATACTAAGGGAGGTGTTTTAGATGGATAAAAAAGCCCATAAGAGGTCCCTGATAAGCAGGGCCAAGGAGGGCCTGTCAAAGGCAAATATAAAAGGTTTTCTAAACAGATATGGATTTTATATTGTTCTTCTTCTTTGTGTCGTCATAGTTGGGGCGACAGCTATCTTTACAGATGGGAGTCAATCCGAAGATAAGCTAAAGGGCAAGCAGGCAGGCTCTACAAGTCCAGGCCCTAGTCAGATAGTAGATGATACAGGCCAAAACATGTTTGATGAGTCAGGGGATGATTCAAAAGGCTCAGAGGACAAAAATAAGGATACAGGGGATTTATCCAAAGGGGGAGAACAAAAGGGAGAATCCAAAGGAGATTCAAAAGGTAAGGACCAGACAAAAGGAGAGGACCAGTTAAAGACTACAAATAATAAGTCTGGCTCAGAGCCTGATCCGGCGAAAGGACTTAAGGACGATAGTCAAGCCTTAGCTGTAGCTGGCCAGACGAGCCAGAAGAAGAAGGTCCTGATAATGCCTGTAGAGGGGGAAATACTAAAGGAGTTTACAGGAGATGAGCAGCTAGTATACTCCCAGACCCTAGACCAGTGGTCATTCCATCTGGGCCTTGATATTGCAGCTGCCCTAGAAAGCGAGGTAAAGGCAGCCCTAGATGGNTTTGTTGATAGGGTTGATGAAGACCCCTTAAGGGGGATAGAAATAGCCATAAAGCACGACAATGGCTTTACCACTATCTATACAGGCCTTGCTAATAAGGATATGGTAAGCAGCGGCCAAAGGGTAAAGCAGGGCCAGGTCATAGGCAGGGTCGGCCAAACTGCAGCCTTTGAAATCTCTGACCCCAGCCACCTTCACTTTGAGCTGCTGATTGAAGACCAACCCCATGACCCCTTAGATTACATAAAGGATTAGCAAGATAAATAATGGATAGGCCCTTGGCCTGTCCCTATTGGCCCAGAAAAGTAAAGTCCGGATTTATTTCCGGACTTTACTTTTTAGTCCTTCTATATCAGGCTCAGTCTGCATAATTATTTTATATATAGGGCTCTAAGCTTGTTAACAGCCACAAGAGCAGATACTGTCAGCGAGCCAAAATAAAAGGGTAAGTCTCGGACAGAAATTGTTAGGGGGGATTGGACTTTGAAGGATTATATTGAGGAAAGGGCTGTTGAAATCGCCAATTACATTATTGAAACTAAGGCAACAGTAAGAGAAGCAGCTAAGGTTTTCAAGGTTAGCAAAAGTACAGTGCACAAGGATGTCTCGGAACGCCTTCCGAAGATAAACCCCGCTATTTCAGAAGAGGTTAAAAAAGTACTGGGACAAAATAAAGCAGAGAGACACATAAGGGGCGGACGCGCAACTCGAAACAAATACAAAATGGCAAAGGCCATAGACTAGCAAGCAGTCCCTTGTTAAGCTTATAAAATACAGAAGGAGAGGGTTAATGTCTGTTTATATACAGTTTATTAAAGGGTTAACTGGCCTCTTGTTCGCTGAAGCAGTGTACGAGAGGTCTTTTTCTATTAATTTTACATTAGAATCCATTTAAAAAGAGGATTATAATGATAAAGATAGAANTATACTAAAGGTTTGCTTATAAACAAAGGGGATTTGTAGTTTCCCTCTTGTTTTTTTAAAAGCCATATACGAAAAAGGGGAAGTAGGTGCTACAGGCTTGTTTAGATTTAGAGACATCGGTATTGATCTTGGTACAGCAACAATTTTAGTTTATGTTAGGGGTAAGGGTATAGTTTTAAAAGAACCTTCTGTCATTTCAAAGGACAAAAACACAAACGCCATTTTGGCAGTCGGTGAAGAAGCTCGCAAGATGCTAGGCAGGACTCCTGGCAATATAGTTGCCATAAGGCCCTTGTCAGATGGTGTTATATCTGACTATGAGTCTACCCTGACTATGCTAAAGTATTTTATAAAAAAGGCCACTGGTAGACGTTGGTTTGGTAAACCTAGGGTTGTTATATGTGTTCCTAGTGGGGTCACTGAGGTGGAAAAGAGGGCTGTCCTTGAAGCCGCAGCAGAGGCAGGTGCTGGAAAGACATATATAATCGAAGAAGCTATTGCAGCTGCTATAGGATCTGGTTTAGATATATCCAAGGCCTTGGGTAATATGGTAGTAGACGTTGGCGGAGGTACAACCGATATTGCCGTTATATCCCTAGGAGGAGCTGTTCTAACTGAATCCATCAAGATAGCAGGTAATGATTTTGACGAAAACGTTATTAGATATATGCGTAGAAAGCATAATATACTCATAGGGGAGAGGACAGCAGAGGAGTTAAAGATCAAAGTAGGCTGTGCTTATCCTAGGCCAGAGATAGTATCTATGGATGTAACCGGCCGCAATATGGTATCTGGCCTGCCAAAGACCATAACTGTAACATCAGAGGATATGCTAGAGGCCCTAGCTGAACCGGTTTCTGCCATAGTGGAGACTGTCTGCTCTGCCCTAGAGAGGACACCACCTGAGCTATCCTCAGACATATGTGAGCAGGGTATCTTGCTAACCGGTGGAGGCTCACTCCTCTATGGTATGGACAAGGCCATATTTGAAAGGACCAAGATACCAATTTATCTTGCAGAGGATGCAATTTCAGCCGTTGCACTAGGTACAGGTCGAGCCTTAGAATCCCTTGATATATACAATCGTACAGCTGTATTTGAACATAGAAAGCAGGCTGCCCGCTAGACTTTATGCTTAGAGACTTTACCTATAGGGCTGACCATAATAAGTTGGGCTGACCATAATTAAGCCTATGCCTCTAGCTAGCCTAAATTATTAGATTAGAGGGTATACTATATCAAGGATTGGTAAAGAAATATGAAAGGGAGCAACTTTATAAATGAGTATGGATATAAATGAGATAATAAATAGAATACCTCATAGGTACCCATTTATTCTAGTTGATAGGGTCCTAGAGTTAGAGCCAGGGATATCTGCCAAGGGCTTTAAAAATGTAAGCGCAAATGAACCTTATTTCCAAGGCCATTTTCCTGGCTATCCTGTAATGCCGGGAGTCCTTATTGCAGAGGCCTTGGCCCAGCTAGGTGCAGTTACTATCCTTTCCTGTGAAGAATACAGGGAAAAGCTAGCCCTCTTTGCAGGGATAGACAGGTTCCGTTTTAGAAAGCAGGTTGTGCCAGGTGACCGCCTTGATATGGAGGTAAAGGTCAACAGGGTAAAGGGACTCATAGGCAAGGCTAGTGCAAAGGCATTAGTTGATGGAGAGATAGCCGCCGAGGGCGAGATAATGTTTGCCCTTGCCGATAGGGACTAGCTGGCCAGTAGATTTTAGGACTGAAGGATACTNATCTACCATAAAATTTCTTATATAACAAAGCTATGATATAATAAAAANGCAAAAAAGTGATAAAGGCATGGACCAAGAAATAAGGGACCTGCCTTTTTTCTTGTATCTGNCCGTAAAAAAAGCCATTTTGCCTGCTAAAGGCTGATATTGTTTTCTCATCAACATTANGAATGGACGAACNATTTTTTANATTTNTAAAATTTCGTTCGGATTTTTTCTGTTTTTATGATATAGTATGCATAAGAACCTTTAATTGGATATAAGCTTTAATGAAATGGAGTGAGCTTTATGGAGAAGATAAAGAGAAATGATCGGGTAGCTGCTATAAGCAAGATCCTGTCTAGCCATCCTAACCGAATATTTACCCTATCTNATTTTAGTCAGATGTTTAATACTGCCAAGTCNACTATCAGTGAGGATATCGCCATCATTAAAAAGGCTATTAATCACTTTTCCTTAGGTGACATAGAGACAGTAGCAGGAGCTGCAGGAGGGATTAGGTATCAGGTATCCCCATCTTATGATCATAGCCGGGAGTTTGTAGAGGACCTATGCGAGAAACTATCAGAAAGCCAGCGCCTGCTGCCAGGTGGCTTTTTATATATGAACGATATTATTCATAAGCCAGAAACCATTAGGGATATAGGTCAGATTTTAGCCAGTAGCTTTAAGGACAAGGAGCTTGATTTTATACTTACTGTTGAGACCAAGGGGATTCCAGTAGCCCTTATGACAGCCCATTTCCTAGGTTGTCCCCTTGTGGTAGCCCGAAAGAAGGGGAATGTGACTGAGGGACCTAATGTTAGTATAAACTATGCCACAGCAACTTCAGGTAGGCTAGAAACCATGTACCTATCAAAAAAGGCAATTGAGGGCTATAAAAGAGCCCTAATAATAGATGATTTTATGAGAGGCGGTGGCACTGCCAAGGGGATGCAGGAGCTATTAAAGGAGTTTTCTATAGATATCGTAGGTGTTGGAGTGGTTATTGCTACAAGTGAACCAAAGGCCAAGCTGGTGGATGATTATTTCTCTCTAGTAGAGCTTGTTTCTGTCGATCAGGAGAAAAAGCGTATAGAAATTAGTCCCTCCAGATGGTTTTCCAACAAAATTTAAGAAGATTTTAGCAGTTAAGAAGGAGAATGGATTATTTTGGCGAATAATACTTATATAGTTTTAGTAAACGCTATTATAATACGTTTGAGGTGGTGAACTAGGGTGACGATTACAGATGTCCGCATAAGAAAGATAAATGTTGACGGAAAAATGAAGGCCGTGGCCTCTGTAACCTTTGACGACGAGTTTGTCGTGCATGACATCAAAGTTATCGATGGGCAAAATGGACTATTTATTGCTATGCCCAGCCGAAAGACACCAGATGGTGAGTATAGAGATATTGCTCACCCCATAGTATCAGAAACGCGCGAACTCATACAATCAACCGTACTCGAAGAGTACAACAAATCAGTCCAAGAATGAGCTTTAGGGAGATTCATTTCTCCTTAAAGCTTATTTTTTTGTGCCTTATGCTCAAAATACCCATGATTTTTTTTATCTTAAGTCTATAAACATTTCCAGTAATATAAGGTATAATGGGACTGGCGGACTATGGTCCGTTAATGGACAAAGAGGAGTCGTATTGATGAAGCAAAGGGTACAAGTCGTAATTATGGCCGCTGGAGAAGGAACCCGGATGAAGTCAAAACTACCCAAAGTTTTGCACCAGGTATGCGGCAGAAGTATTTTAGATTATGTCCTAGACGCTGCAGATTGCATTTCAGACAGTAAACCTATAGTTGTCATAGGTAGTGGGAGCGACCTAGTAAGGACCCACATAGGTGACAGGTGTTCATTTGCCTATCAGGCCGAGAGGCTAGGCACAGGGCACGCTGTAATGATGGCAGCTCCATTACTTGATAGGGCCAGGGAGTACACAGTCGTTCTGGCAGGTGACACACCTCTAATTACAGGTCAAACAATATCTAAAATGCTAGACTACACACTAGAAAAGGGTTTTGATACTGTAGCCATATCAGCTATTGTCCCAGATCCAAGTGGCTATGGCAGGATGCTACGGGAGCCTGATGGCAGCTTTAAAGCTATAGTTGAGCACAAGGACGCAAGCGAAGAAGAGAAAAGGGTAACTGAGGTAAATGCCTCTATGTTCTGCTTTAAAACAGATGCTCTTTTATCCACCCTAGACAAGCTTGACCAAGATAATGCACAAAATGAGTATTATCTTACAGATGTTTTGACCATACTAAAGGGTCAAGGGAAAAGGCTTGGTATATATGCCATGGATGATTACTCTGAGATGCTAGGCGTCAACAACAGGGTCCAGCTAGCTGAGGCTGATGCCATTATGCGCAAAAGGATAAATGAGGGTCATATGCTAGAGGGTGTGACCATAGTTGATCCGGCTAATACCTATATTGGTCCCCTAGTTGAGCTGGGCAAAGATACAATTATCTATCCTAATAATTACATAGAGGGCAAGACCAAGATAGCTGAGGCCTGCATTATCTATCCCGGTAACAGGATAAAGGATACTAGTATAGGAAAGCAGGCTACAATCCAAGCATCTGTTATTTTAGGTGGACAGATAAAGGAAAAGGACAAAATAGGCCCCTTTGCATATATAGATCCCGGAAGATAATATTAGATTTATCAAAGAGGAGTCAAGATACGAGCAGAGAATACTAAAATGAATATTGCCAAAAGATAAAAACGGAGGAGACGGAATAATGACTCGTGGAATAAGCCTGAAAATTTTTACTGCAAATTCAAACCCTGAGCTAGCAGAGGAGATAGCAAAGCATGTAGGAGTGCCCCTGGGCAGTGCCAAGGTTTCAAAGTTTTCCGATGGTGAGATTGCTATGGATATATTTGAGACAGTCAGGGGATCTGATGTTTTTATAGTTCAATCCACCTGTGCACCAGTAAACACCAACCTAATGGAACTGCTTATTATGATAGACGCCTTTAAGAGGGCCTCAGCAGAGGAGATAACAGCAGTTATACCCTACTATGGCTATGCAAGACAAGACCGCAAGGTCAAGGCTAGGGACCCCATTACATCAAAGCTTATTGCTGACCTACTTACTAGTGCAGGTGCAGACAGGGTCTTGACCATGGACCTACATGCAGCACAAATTCAAGGCTTTTTTAATATACCAGTTGACCACCTAGTGGGTATGCCCATACTAGCCCGCCATTATATAGAGAGGAATTTCTGTGGTGATGACCTTGTTGTCGTATCACCTGACCTAGGTAGCGTTACTAGGGCTAGGAACTTTGCCCACAAGCTAAATGCTCCTATTGCCATTATAGACAAGCGTAGACCCAAGGTAAATGTAGCCGAGGTTATGAACATAATCGGAGATGTAAAGGACAAGCGCTGTATACTAGTCGATGACCTAATTGATACAGCCGGTACCCTGCAGCAGGGGGCCAAGGCCCTAATTGAAAGGGGCGGGGCTAGGGAAGTCTATGCATGCTGTAGTCATGGTGTACTTTCAGGGCCTGCCATTGAGCGGATTCAAAACTCCCATATAAAGGAGCTAGTAATTACAAATACTATACCTCTTAGTCCTGAAAAAAGGATTGACAAGATAAGGGTCCTTTCAATTGCCCCACTCTTTGCAGAAGCAATCGAAAGAATATATGAGGGACTACCTGTTAGTACCCTATTTGAATAAAGAAAAAGGAAAAACCAATGTTTATAATAGCAGGTTTAGGAAATCCGGGGACCAAATATCACGGTAGCAGACATAATATAGGCTTTTATGTAATAGATATATTGGCACAGGCCCATGGGATAAAGGTAAATAAAATCAAGCACAAGGCACTTATAGGGGAGGGGACAATTGCAGGTCAAAGGGTTGTACTTGCAAAGCCCCAAACCTATATGAACAATAGTGGTGAGAGCCTACTTGCCCTAAAGCAATGGTACAAGCTCGAAGATAGTAATATAATCCTTGTCTATGATGATATTGACCTAGACTCTGGTGTACTCAGGATAAGGCCCTCTGGTAGCGCAGGCAGTCACAGGGGTATGCAATCAGTTGTCTACCTTTTAAACTCAGATGCCTTCCCTAGGGTTAGGATCGGGGTAAGCAAACCACCAGAGGGTTGGGATTTGGCTGACTATGTCTTGTCAAGATTTACAGATGATGAAATTGAACCTGTCAAGGAGGCTTGTGAGAGGGCTCGTTTAGCTATAGAATGTATTATATCTACAGGTATAGAACAAGCTATGAGCAGATATAACGGATAGGAGTAGTTAATGCTAACACTACTATTGGCAGTCGGAGCTCTCTTTTTATCATACCTTATAAACAAAATACTGCTAGGACTCTTAAGGGAAAGGGCCATTATATTTGCTGCCCCCCTAATAGAGGAGCTAGCAAAAACAATACCGGCCTATACCTTAAATAGGCCCATTTTGCTTGTCCATTTTTTCTTTGGAGTGGGCGAAGCAATCTATGATTTGGTAAATAGTAGTGAGGAGACAGGCAAGTGGGCAGGGCTAGTTAGTATTCTAAGTCACCTTTTCTTTGCTGCCATAGTATACCTTTCCCTGGCCTTTTCAGGGAGTATCTATCTTGCGATTTCCCTTGCAATCCTAGCCCATGTCCTTTTTAACTACATTATAATGAAAGGTAGTTGACCTAGATGCCGCCTATTTGGCAAGAGCCCATGAAGGGGTGGACACAATTTAATAATTTAAGGGAATCGGTCAGACAACTTAGAGGTTTTAGCTCAATTACCGGCCTATCTGAAGTACAAAAATGTCACCTTGTAAGCTCTATTGCTTACCCTCTTGGGGGTCCATGCCTCTTTGTTACCTATGATGATATCCAGGCTGACAAGTTTTATAATGACTTTCGCTTTTTCTTTCCCAAGGAAACGGTAAGCTTTCCCCAAAGGGAGCTGATGCTTTACAATGCTGCTGCCCATAGCCAGGACCTTATAAGCCAGAGACTAAGGGTCCTCGAAGGCCTAATAAGGGGTGAAAAGCTTGTAATAGTAGCCTCAATTGATGCCCTAATGACTCCCCTTATGCCCGTAAAGGTATTTAAGGATAGTATTTTAGAGCTAGCAGAAGGACAAGAGCATAGTTTAGCTAGGCTGGCAGAGAGGGCAGTAGACCTAGGCTATGAGAGGGTTGACACCGTGGAGGGCAAGGGCCAGTTTAGCCAAAGGGGTAGTATCTTTGACATTTTCCCACCCTCTTCAGAAAAACCCTTCCGTATTGACTTTTTTGATGACTTTATTGACTCGATAACCAGCTTTGACCCCCTAAGTCAGAGGTCTGATTCAAGGATTGAGCGGGCTGTAATATCCCCAGCAGGAGAGCTTGTTTTAACTAGCCAGCAAATAAGGGCTGGAAGGGACAAAATAGAGCAGGACCTAAGGGACCTACTTAGCAAGAGAAAGGATACAGAAAAAGAGGACCAGTATAGTGATAGGCCTGTTGGAGCTAGCATAGCTGAGCTAATTGATAATTTAGAGTCAGGCCTAGTCGAGGCTTCACTTTATAACTATATAAGCTATTTTTATGAGCAAACAGCGACCATACTTGATTATTTGGGCCAGGAGTCAATAATAGTTCTAGATGAGCCCTCAAGGCTNAGAGACCATACTAACAACTCCCAGAAAGCATTTACAGACCATTTCAAGGACCTATTTTTAAGGGGTCAGGCCCTAAAGGGCCAAGCCAGCCTCTATGCCAGCTATAGCGACTTTATTGCTAGACTAGAGACTAGGAAAAGCCTGGTCCTTCAAGCCCTGCCAAAGGCCAGCCTAGGAATCAATCCAAGCCGGATCTACCAGCTGACCTCTAGGTCTATACCCTCCTATGATGGCAAGCTAAAGCTCCTAGCAGACGATATTAGCTATTGGAAAAGCAAAAATTATAGCCTAGTCCTCCTGTCGGGCTCCATGCAAAAGGGAGAGGGACTCAAGGAGGCCCTTAGGGACTTTGATATAGAGGCCCTGCTGCTTTCTAGTAATGCCGATATAGAAATAAAGCCTGGCCAGACCATAATAATGCCAGGGACCCTGAGCAAGGGCTTTGAGTATGTGGAGGGCCGATTTGCACTTATAGCTGATAGAGACATCTTTGGTGTACAAAAATATAGGTCCAAGGCAAGAAAAAGCAAGAGCAAGCTAGACCCCTTTACAGACCTTAAAAAGGGTGATCTAGTGGTCCATGAAAACCATGGTATAGGCAGGTATCTTGGTCTTGAGAAAATGACAGTAAACGGGGTTGAAAGGGACTATCTACACGTTCAATACGCAGGAACAGATAGGCTCTATATACCCACTGACCAGATGGATATTATCCAGCCCTATATCGGTATGGATGAAAGGCGGCCAAAGCTATCAAAACTAGGGGGCAACCAGTGGCAAAGGGCCAAGGCCAAGGCCCGCCAGTCAGTCAAGGATCTGGCCTTTGACCTAGTAAAGCTCTATGCTACAAGGGAGACCACAGAGGGCTTTCAGTTTTCAAAGGATAGCCAGTGGCAAGCCCAGTTTGAACAAAGCTTTCCCTATGAAGAGACTCCTGACCAGCTCCAGTCTATAGAGGAAGTGAAAAGGGACATGGAGTCTAGCAGGGTAATGGATAGACTGCTTTGCGGGGATGTAGGCTATGGCAAGACCGAAGTGGCCTTAAGGGCAGCCTTTAAGGCTGTTATGGATGCCAAGCAGGTGGCAGTCTTGGTACCGACAACCATCCTGGCCCAACAGCATTACAATACCTTTGTTAGTCGATTTGGGGACTTTCCCTTTACTATAGAGGTCCTGTCTAGGTTTAAAAGTGCCAAGGAGCAAAAGGACATTATTAAAAGGCTAAAGGAAGGAAATGTAGATGTTATCGTAGGTACCCATCGCCTACTAGGCAAGGATGTGGTATTCAAGGACCTAGGTCTTTTAATCATTGATGAGGAGCAACGCTTTGGTGTAGGCCACAAGGAAACAATCAAGGAAATAAAGAAAAACATCGATGTCCTGACCCTGACAGCAACCCCCATACCCAGGACCTTGCATATGTCCCTGGTTGGAATCCGTGATATAAGCCTGATTGAGACACCACCAGAGGACCGTTATCCTGTCCAGACCTATGTCATAGAATACGATGATGCTATGATCAGGGACGCAATTATAAGGGAGGTCCACCGGGGAGGCCAGGTCTACTTTGTTTACAACCATGTAAAGACCATGGAACGGATGGCTGAGAGGCTAAGGGCCCTGCTACCGGATATTCGGATTGCTACAGCCCACGGCCAGATGAATGAAAGCTCACTTGAGAGGATTATGCTAGCCTTTTATGAGCATGAGTATGATATTCTCCTGTGTACGACCATTATTGAAAATGGCTTGGATATTGCCAATGTTAACACCCTGATTGTATATGATGCTGACCACCTTGGCCTAGCCCAGCTCTATCAGCTAAGGGGTAGAGTAGGCCGGTCAAACAGGATCGCCTATGCCTATTTCACCTATAAAAAGGATAAAATTTTAACTGAGGTTTCAGAAAAAAGGCTAAGGGCCATAAAGGAGTTTACTGAGTTTGGCTCAGGCTTTAAGATCGCCATGAGGGATTTAGAGATAAGGGGGGCTGGCAGTATCATAGGGGCCCAGCAGTCTGGTCAAATGGCTGCAGTGGGTTATGACCTATATTGCAAGCTCCTAGATGAGACTATAAGGACCCTAAAGGGCCAAGAACAGGTAAAAGAGGAGGCTACCCTGATTGATATAAGGGTGGATGCCTATATTGACAGCTCCTATATCAGCCAGCAAAATCANAAGATACAGATGTACAAGCGGATAGCTGCCATAGAGGATCTAAAGTATAAATATGACGTAGAAGAGGAACTAGAGGACCGGTTTGGCCAGATACCCAAGGCCACACAAAACCTTATAGATATAGCCTATATAAAGGCCTTAGCCAGNAGGCTTGGCTTTAGCCAGATNAGNATGCATGGTAGAAGTGTTAGGCTAAAGCTTGCCAATGACAGGCGACTTGATAATAGGGTCTTGATGGTAATCTTAAATGAGAACAGGGATATTATAAGGTATACAGGGTCTAACCCCTATCTATTTACCTTAATGCTCAAGGAGGAAAACGGGGACCTGGCCCTGACCAAGGTAAAAACCCTATTAGAGCGGATAGCAGAGCTGACATAAGCAAGTCCTAAATTAGAGCGAATATTAGACTTTTATAAGTAAATCTCCTACCAGAGAGGATAATGGAGTTTGCATAAAAGAATCCCCAATTAGAGGGGTGAATAGAGCTAGTATAAAAAAATCCTCAATTAGGGAGGATAGCAGAGCTGACATAAGGATAGTCCCTAATTAAAATGGATAATAGAAGTTACATAAAACAGTCCCCATCCCAAGGAATGGGGACTTTCTTTGTCTGGGCCTTTTGGAGCCTTTCTTTATTTAGATTAAATGGAGTTTTCTTTGTTTTGGT
>JGI24712J26585_10000137_pt1 | contig 59391 bp, 55 predicted proteins | sample BioPla3DNA2_FD_26585 | JGI IMG/M metagenome (IMG submission 26585) | reverse complement strand
CGCTATCGACTTACCAAACTAAACCAAAAACGGCATAGCCGCAAATCAACGACTATGCCGAATTTTTTAGGAATTATAAATCCCTATTTGACCGCTCCAAAGGTGGCTTTTATTATTATTTTGTGTTAGATCCTAAAACGTTTTTAATTTTATCTTCTACTAATTTTTCAATTCTTTCTCTGGCAGCGCCAAGATATTTTCTTGGATCGAATTCTGCTGGGTGTTCGCCGAATACTTCACGGATAGCAGCTGTCATAGCAAGTCTTAAGTCTGTATCCATATTTATTTTACATACTGCCATGGAAGCAGCTTTTCTTAACATTTCATTAGGAACTCCAGCAGCACCTTTGATGTCACCGCCATATTTATTACAAGTTGCAACAGAATCTGCATCAACAGAAGAAGCACCATGCAATACGATTGGGAAATTATGAATGCCTGCAGCTTCTAATTTTTCAGTAATAGTTGCTAAACGATCAAAATCCAATTTAGCTTCACCTTTAAACTTATATGCACCGTGGCTTGTACCTATAGCTATCGCTAAAGAGTCAACTCCAGTTCTTTTTACGAAATCAACTGCTTGGTCAGGATCGGTATATGTAGCATCAGCAGCAGATACTTTTACATCATCTTCAACCCCTGCAAGTTTACCCAATTCAGCTTCCACTACAACGCCTCTGGCATGGGCATATTCAACAACTTCTTTTGTTTTTGCCACATTGGTTTCGTAGTCGTAATGAGAACCGTCAAACATAACAGATGTAAAACCAGCATCAATTACTTCTTTTACTGTTTCTAAATCAGGACCGTGGTCTAAATGGAGAGCAACATCGATTCCAGTTTCTTCGATTGCAGCTTCAACCATTCTTTTTAAGTATCCGGGGCCAGCATATTTCAGAGCACTTTTTGATACTTGAAGGATTACAGGAGATCCTAATCTTCCCGCAGCTCGGGTAACCGCTTGAACGATTTCCATGTTGTTGATGTTGAAAGCACCGATTGCGTATTTTCCTTCGAAAGCTTTTTCAAACATTTCTTTTGTTGTTACTAATGCCATTTTTACTCCACCTTTCAAAAATATAATGATCTCATGATTACACAAGATGCATATGTAATAGTATTCCCTATTATTATAATGTTTAATGGTACGGATGACAACATCTTTGGCAGTACTTTTCCATAATAAATTTTTGTGATATAGTTAAAAAATAATATTCAACATAACATTATTAATGTGTCAATAATGAAAATTTATGTATATAAATAATAGAGGTGAGAAATATGCCATTATTTAAAAAGGAAAGGAAAGTTTTAGAACTTATAAACCAGCATATAGAAGCAGTGATTCATTGCAATCAATTATTTATTAAATCCTTAGAAATACTTAATGAAAAAGGTATGGGGATTGAAATAGAAAGAATGGCTAAGGAAGTGGGGCAGGCAGAATCTGAGGCAGACCATATTCGCCATGAAATTATTCAATCTCTTTTAAAAGGAGCCCTTTTGCCTGAATCAAGAAGGGAAATACTAACGATCATAGGAAAGATAGATGATATTGCTAATAAGTGTGAAGAAATTATCAAGCAGATTTCTCTTCAAAATATCGAATTTTTTGAAGAACTTAAACCCTCTATTAAAGAAATTAATCTAAAAACAAAGCAGCAGCTTCAGTGTTTACAAGAATTGATCAACAAAATTTTTAGCCATTTCTACCATGGGGAGGAGTATCATAACGAACTTTTAGATATCGTTAAGCTAGAATCAGAAATTGATGAAATTGAATATAATGCAATACGTACGCTTTTTGACATGGATATAGAATTGGCAAAAAAGAATCAAATCAAGGCCATTATTTCGGATATTGCAGAGATCTCCGATATAGGAGAAGATATTTCAGATGTATTAGAAATGATTATGGTGTTAAGAAAGGTATGATCATCATGATATCTCCCTCAGTAATTTCTGGGGCGGTTTTAGGATGGGCACTGGGAAGTAATGGTGCAGCCAATTGTTTTGCTGCCGCAGTTTCTACAAGAATAATAAAATATAGAACGGCCATTATATGTACCGCAGTTTTTGTAGTCCTTGGCGCTTGTTTAGAAGGAAGCAAAGGTGTCCAGAAAATCAGCGATTATTCCTATAACAGCGGTATTAATACGCCTATGAAAGCATTTTTAGTTATGCTGGCTGCTGCTATTACAATTACAATAATGACAGTTATGCATCTTCCTGTATCCACATCTCAGGCAGTGATAGGCGCCATTCTTGGAGGAGCTCTTATAGAGGGGAAAGCAAATTTCTCAGAAATGATTAAGTTTTTTTACGCATGGTTTATAACTCCTTTTGGAGCTATAGTCATTGCGTTTATTTTATATAAGAGTTTTGAAATGTTTATCGAAAAGAGAATTAAAGAATATGTCGTATATGAAAATATTATTAAAATAGGATATTATATTTCCGGGATTTTTTCAGCATATTCCCTTGGTGGTAATAATGTAGCCAATGTAACTGCCATCTATGCCGGAAAAATTAACTTGCTTACTACCAATCAAGCTGTATTGATCGGGGGAATTACTATAGCGCTTGGTGTTCTTACATATAGCAAGGGAGTTATGAAAACGGTAGGTGAAAGTTTGGTTACTCTTTCTCCTGTTTCAGGACTGATTTCAGTGCTTACGGGAGCAATTGTAGTCTATGTTTATGCGTTAATTGGTATTCCTGTATCTGCATCCCATGCTATTGTAGGGGCAGTCATCGGTATCGGATTGGTTAAAGGTGTAAATACTATTAGAATAGAAGCCATTCGTAATATTTCATTCGGGTGGTTTGGAACACCAACAATTGCAGGCATTATAAGCTTATTATTCTTTTCTTTATTCTGCTTGAATTCATAATAAAAAAGGAGTAGAATAATGCACAATAATGTAAATAGTTTAAATATTGTTTTAGGAGATGATCCTATGGAGGATATGATCAAGAAAATTATAGAAATTGATCATAAAGCTTTTGAGCAAAAGCAAGTCACTGAAATGAAAATTAAAGAAAATGAAAAAAAACTGAAAGAAATTTTCGCTAATATGGAAACGGAAATCATACAAAAAGCTAAAGATGAAGCAGAGAAAAAGTATAAGGCAGAGATAGAGAATTTTGCTAAGACAGTAAATGAAATCAAAGAACAAGGAGAATATGAAATTAAAAAATTAGAAGAAAAATTTAATATCATCCACGAAGAATTATCTCAATCCTTATTTAAAGAAATATTTGAGCTTTCTTAGGAGATGTTTATAAATGGGAAATATCACTGGCTTTGCAGCCATTAATACAAAACTTAGAGTAAAAAAACGAAACTTTCTAAGCGATGAGGATTTTCATATTTTACTTACTAAGAATTCCGTTGGAGAGATTACCAGGTATCTTAAAGAGAATACGGGTTATAAAGAAGTATTAAAGAATTTTGATCCCTCAAACGTCCATAGGGGAGATTTAGAAATAACTCTGGTAAAAAATATTGTGCACCAAATAGAAGATCTTGTAGCATATTTTCAGGGGGATTACAGGCAGTTTTTTTTAAGTCTTTTGATAGAATACGAAATAGAAGACTTAAAGCTGATTCTTAGAATGATCAGCAGAAATGAAGATATTTCGAAAATGAAGGATCGTCTTATTCATTCAGAGAAATATAGCCACCTTGATTATGAGCGATTGCTTCAATCAAAAAATGTCGAACAATTTCTGGAAAATTTAAAAGATACTATTTATTATCGTCCCCTAAAAACCATTACTGATGAGGATATTACTAAACGAGACTTTCATATAGAAATGAAATTAGAGACATTATTTTACGGTATATTAATTGAAAAATCAAGTAAGTTATCAAAAGAAGATGAGAAAATTATAAAAGAAAGCATCGGAACCAATATAGATTTAATTAATATTCAGTGGATTTATAGAGCAATGAAGAATTATAGTATTTCTTCCGAAGAAATACTAATTTATTGCATTGCTAACGGGTATAAGTTAAATTACTCAAAATTAAAAGAGCTTGTATACTCTAAGAATGCAGAAGAGTTTATAGAAAAAATAAAGCAGACGAAGTATGCATTTATTTTTCCTAATGATCAAGATATTTTTATTGAAAGAAGAATTAAAAGATATTTATATAACCTTTACCTTCATTGGAGAAAACAAAATAGCATGAATATCATGGAATGTATTTCATATATTCATTTTTTACAGTATGAAGTCAAAGACATTATATCCGTTATCGAATCAATTAGATACAATTTAGACAAAGATTTTTCTAAGCGTTACTTGATTCGAGAAGGATAAGAGTGAAATGGGGGCAGAATTATGGCTATAGAGAAAATGGTCATGATGAATCTAGTAGGAGCTCTGGAAGATGAAGACAAGATACTGGAGCAGATTATTTTAATGGGCAATGTGCATTTGCAAACGGATATAAGTGAACTTTATGAAAGCCATTTTGCGCTTCATGTTTTGGAAGAAAGCTTAAGTGAAATGGGAGAGAATGGAGAGGAAACGGCCAGAGGTCCTAATGATGAAAATTATTCCGAAATATTAAGCAGGATTGAATATATATCCAATGCATTGAATATTAAACCTAAAGTTGATCGAATTTTTCTTGAAAAATCCTTTGAATATGGCTTTTATAAAAGCAGCATCGACAGTATTTTTCAAGAAGTTAGTCCAATTTATGAAGAAATTCAACAACGAAAGGATTTAATCAAAAAATATCAGACTTTTAGGGAAAATATAAAATATATCTTGGATAAAAATATTGATTTTAGTCAATTGGAAACCCTTCATTTTTTTAGGTATAAAATAGGAATGATGTCCCATGAAAATAAAATGGAGATTGCTAAAAACTATGAAAACATTACGGCAATTGCCAAGCACATCGGGACTGGAGAAGACTCTGAAGTGTTCTTAATTATTTATCCTCAAAAATTCGAAATGGAAACGGAAAGAATTTTAAAATCTGTTAATTTTGAAGAGGTTAAAATCCCTGAGGAATTAAAGGGAACCCCTAAAGAAATGAATGAGCAGATGGAAGAAATTTTAAGGCAAGAACAGATTAAGCTCAATGAGTTATCTCAAAAAATACAGGAAATGAAAGAGATCTATAAAGACTTTATTTGTCAAGCCATAACCCGTGTAAAAATGACACAAAAAGTGAATAGACTTAAAGAAAACATAGAAAGAGGCACCAGTGTATTTATTTTATCCGGTTGGATTCCGGAAAGTCAAAAAGAGGAAATCACTAAACAAATTTCAACAGTAAGCAATAAATTCATGACCGTGTTTAAGGATATTAATGAAATTGGAAAAAGCATTATGCCTCCTACAAAGTTAAAAAATCACAAATGGTTTCAGCCCTTTGAAAACTTGGTTAAAATGTATGGAACGCCGAGCTACAATGAGTTGGACCCTACAGTGTTTTTAAGCATAACTTATTTAATTATGTTTGGAGCAATGTTTGGTGATGTAGGGCAGGGGCTTATCTTTATCATTGCTGGATGGATTTTGTCACAAAAGCAAAAGGAATCCTATTTTGGTCCTATTGCTATGAGATTAGGTATGAGCTCCACACTATTCGGCTTTTTCTTTGGAAGCCTCTTTGGAAATGAAGAGTGGATTCCACATATTGTTCGTAGTATATTTGGCTCCGAAAGCGTTATTGCAAGACTTATTATACATCCTATGGAAAATATGAATCTCATACTTATTTCTGCAGTTGCTTTTGGGGTGATCCTCATTCTATTTGGATTTGGATACAGCATGATCAATTGTTTAAAAGAAGGTAATATAAAGGACGGATTATTTGGAAGAAATGGTTTAGCCGGGCTCATATTTTATATTGCTTTACTTTTAATAGTATATGAAATTGCTTTAGGTTCAGTCATCATTCCAAAGGGGATTTTGATTGTATCTATAGTTATAACTATGGCACTCATGGTTATTAGAGAACCGCTGGCAAATAAAATTCAACATAAATTACCACTTTATCATGAAGAAGTTTCAAGTTATTACGTGGAAAGCGGATTTGATATCATAGAGACTATTTTAAGTCTAGCGAGCAATACGATTTCCTTCATCAGAGTGGGTGCTTTTGCTTTAAACCATGTAGGCTTGTTTTTAGCATTTAAAACAATGGCAGAGATGGCTCATGGGGGAATAGCCGGAATTATAATAATGATCATAGGAAACATCATTATTATAGGACTGGAAGGTTTAATCGTATTTATTCAAGGCTTACGTCTTCAATACTATGAGCTTTTTGGAAAATACTTCAAAGGTGAAGGGATCGAGTTTAAGCCCATTCAATTTATGGATTAATATTTTAGGAGGGATACTATGAAATTATTATTAACTATAGCAGGAATTATTGCAGGAATTACGATTATTTTAGGATGCATAGATTATTTAAAGAAGAAGGGAGTATCAAAAGGCGAATTAAAAAAATCCATAGGAATTAGTGCGGGCTCTTTTACCGCTGTATTATTAGGTGCTATTACTATGCTCGTTCCGGATATCATTATGGCGGCAGAAACTGCTGCAGCATCGGGTGCTAATTCAGGTTCCGGACTTGGATTTATTGCTGCAGCTCTTAGTACCGGTATGGCTACCATAGGAGCAGGTTATGCGGTAGGAGCCGTTGGATCTTCTGCCCTGGGAGCTGTGTCTGAAGATCCTAAAATTCTTGGTAAAACCCTTATTTTTGTAGGGTTGGCAGAAGGTATCGCAATTTATGGTCTAATCATATCCATTATGATTTTAGGAAGGTTATAATATGAAATCATTTTTAATAAGTGATAATCATGATACTTGGGTTGGCATGCGCCTTGCAGGAATCAGTGGCGTTATTGTCCATGAGAAAGATGAAATCTTAAAAGAAATAGATAAGGTTCTAGAAGATAAAGAAATAGGCATTCTTATTGTTACTGAATTGATTATGGAAACGGCAAAAGAAGAACTTATGGAACTCAAAATGAAACAAAATTATCCTCTTGTTATTGAAATTCCCGATCGCCATGGATTCAGAAACAAGGAAAACAGAACGATGAGCTATATTAAAGAATCCATTGGGATAGGCGTATGAGGTGAGCAGAATGGTAACCATAGAAGAGAAATTAAGTTTATTCTCTAAATTAGTGTTTCAGGATATATTAAATGAATCAGAAAAAAAGATAAAAGCCCTTGAAGAAAAAAATGCTGCACTGATTGAAGAATATAGAAAAGAACTTATTGAAAAGTCTAAGAAAATTACTTTAAACATGGATAGAAAAATTGAGCAGAAGAAAAGCGAAATGTTAAGTAAAGCCAAGATGGAGGTAAAGCAAAGTCTATTGTCAAAAAAACAAGAATTACTTGATCGTATATTAGAGGAGCAAAAGAATAAAGCAAAAGAATTTATCCATATTAATGAGTATGCTTTATTTTTTAAAAAGAATTTTGAAGCCATCTTAAGCGAATTGCCTGAGATCAGCGGACTGCGTATTGAAATAATGGAACGTGACCGCGAGGCTTTCCAAGAGTATATTGAAAAGGCGGTCATGGACAAAGGTCATTCCCCGGAAAAAATTTCATATATTGAAGGCAGTAAGGCTATGATCGGAGGCATCATCGTATCTAATATTGAAGGTACTCTTCGGTATGATGCTTCGATTTCATCACTGTTAGAAGATAAGAAGGCTTTTATTATGGAAAGAATGTATGAAGAATTAGAAAAAGTTGGTGATTTAGGTTGACAGATAGAGAAGGAATTGTAACCCTTGTCAATGGACCTGTAGTGAAAGCTAAAAACATGTCTTTCTTTAAAGTAAGAGAAATGGTTACAATCGGGAGAAAACGTTTAATTGGTGAAGTAATATCTTTAGAAGAAGACGATGCGACTATTCAGGTTTATGAAGAAACAGAAGGACTAAAGGCAGGAGAGAACGTAATTTCTACGGGAATGCCTCTTTCTGTAAAATTAGGGCCTGGACTTATTGGAAATATGTTTGATGGCATACAAAGACCTTTAAAGACCATAGAAAGTATTTCCCCTAATTTTATACCGGAAGGCATAGGATTACTTTCAATTGACGAAGAAAAGAAATGGGAAGTAAAAATTTTAGTAAAGGAAGGGCAATATTTAAAACAAGGACAGATTTTTGCAGAGGTTCCCGAAACCTTATCGATCACTCATAAAATTATGGTTCCGCCAAACATTAACGGAAAAGTTATTTTTGCTAAGGAAAGCGGTACGTATTCAATTCGGGAACGTTTAGTCATTTTAGAAGATGAGTATGGAAAAAAATATGAATTAACCATGGTTCAGGAGTGGCCAGTAAGAACTCCAAGACCTTCAGCCAGAAGGATACCCATTAAACAGCTTTTAAGAACGGGACAAAGGGTATTGGATATCTTCTTTCCTATTGCAAAGGGAGGTACCGCTGCAGTACCCGGAGGATTTGGAACAGGAAAAACGGTTACTCAACATCAGCTTGCTAAGTGGTCCGATGCAGATATTATCGTATATATAGGCTGCGGTGAGCGGGGAAATGAAATGACTGCCGTATTGGAAGAATTTCCAGAGTTAAAAGACCCAAGAACTGGCAGACCCATTATGGAAAGAACAATTCTTATAGCCAATACCTCCAATATGCCGGTGGCTGCCAGAGAAGCCAGTATTTATACAGGCATTACCATGGCCGAATATTTTAGAGACATGGGTTATGACGTTGCTATTATGGCTGACTCTACATCCAGATGGGCAGAGGCTTTAAGAGAAATCGCCGGAAGACTGGAAGAAATGCCTGCAGAAGAAGGATATCCTGCATATCTTCCTTCAAGGCTGGCAGAATTCTATGAAAGAGCTGGAATGGTTGAAACTTTTAATGGAGAGGAAGCCTCGGTAACGATTATAGGTGCTGTATCTCCTCCGGGGGGAGATTTTTCTGAACCGGTAACAGAAAATACAAAACGATTTGTCAGTGCCTTCTTGGCTCTTGATAAAAAACTGGCCTATGCAAGACACTATCCTGCTATCAACTATTTAACCAGTTACAGTGGTTATATCAAGATGTTAGAGGACTGGTACCGTGAAAATGTCGGTGAAGATATCATAGAGCTTAGAGCAAAGATGATAAAAATCTTACAGGAAGAGAATAAGCTTTTAGAAATTGTTCAACTGGTAGGAGAAGATGTCCTTCCTAACGATCAAAGGCTGATCCTTGAGATTGCAAAAGTTATTAAAAAAGGTTTTCTTCAGCAAAATGCTTTGCATCCTGAGGATACATATGTTGAATTGGCAAAGCAGTATAAGATGATCAAAGCAATCGATCATTTATACGACAGAGCGTTAAAATGCGTTAAGTTGGGCATCGCAATTTCACAAATAAAAGACGATCAGCTCTTCGATGAAGTGATTAAAATAAAATATAATATACCAAATGATCAAATTAATTTAATTGATGGTATTATAGAAAAAATTGATGCGTATTATGAACAGTTGGAAAATAAGTATAAAGAATAAATAGACCTAAAACAATAACGGAAAAGTATTTGCCGAAAGTGGCGGAAAGGAGGATAACGTGAGGAAAGAATTTCTTAGCTTGAACAAAATAGAAGGTCCTCTGATTATTCTTTCAAAAGTTGAAGATGTTGCCTATGGAGAAATAATAGATATTACGGTAGACGGTAAGCACCATAGAAAAGGTAAAGTTGTAAAAATTGATAATGATAAAATCGTAGCACAGATTTTCGAAGGAACAACAGGGTTATCCACTCACAATACTTCGATAAGGTTTACGGGAACTCCTTTGGAAATTCCTTTATCAAAGGATATTTTAGGGAGAACCTTTAATGGCGTGGGAAATCCTATTGATTCTGATTTTCCGATCTATTCCAATAAACGTTACAATATAAACGGAAGACCGATTAATCCGGTTTCCAGACAGTATCCCAGGGACTATATTAATACAGGCATTTCTGCAATAGATTCTTTGATGACCTTAATTAGAGGTCAGAAGCTTCCGATTTTTTCTGGAAACGGACTGCCCCATAATGAATTGGCGGTTCAAATTGTAAAGCAGGCAAAAATTAGTGGAGCGGAAGATGGGAATTTTGCCATTGTATTCGGTGCCATGGGGGTTCGCCATGATGATGCGGATTATTTCATTAGAAGTTTTAAAGAATCAGGGGTTTTAGAGCGGGTAGTAATGTATCTCAATTTAGCAGACGATCCGATAATAGAAAGAATCTCTACGCCAAGATGTGCCTTAACGGCGGCAGAATACCTGGCTTTTGAATGCGGCATGCATATTCTTGTTATTCTTACAGACATGACAAGTTACTGTGAAGCCCTAAGAGAGCTTTCGGCGGCAAGGGAAGAAGTACCTAGCAGAAAAGGTTATCCGGGCTATATGTACAGCGACCTGGCTACAATATATGAAAGGGCCGGTATGCTAAAAGGAACAGAAGGCTCCATTACCCTGCTTCCGATACTAACCATGCCAAACGATGATATTACCCATCCGATTCCCGACTTAACGGGGTATATTACAGAAGGGCAAATTGTATTAAGCAGGGAACTGTATCAAAGCAATATTTATCCGCCTATTTCTGTTTTGCCTTCTTTATCCAGACTTATGAAGGATGGAATTGGGGAGGATTATACAAGAGAAGACCACGGTGATCTTGCGAACCAAATTTTTTCATCCTATTCAAGAGTGCAGGACATAAGATCCTTGGCGCAGATTATAGGGGAAGAGGATTTATCAGAGATAGATAAGAAGTACATGGAGTTTGGAAAAAGATTTGAAGACGAATTTTTAAGCCAAAGTATGGATGAAAATCGTCCAATAGAGGATACACTTAACCTTGGATGGAAGCTGCTCTCTCTTCTTCCAAAGGAAGAATTGGATAGAATTAATCCGAAATTAATTGAAAAATTCTATATGAAATAAGGGGCGAACTTTGTTCGCCCGAAAACATTTATTAAAGGGTGATTCTGATGGCAGTACTCGTCGCACCGACCAAGTCCAATTTAATGAAAGCCAAGAGTGCTTTAGAGCTATCACAAAAGGGATTTGAACTGTTAGATAAAAAAAGAAATGTCCTCATTCGTGAAATGATGGAACTTATGGATAAAGCACAAAATATACAAGGAAAAATCAATACTATATTTGAAGAGGCCTATAATGCGCTTCAAATTGTAAACATCACATTAGGCATTCAAAATGTAGAAGAAATCGCTCTGTCCATTCCAAAGGATGAAGAGTTTGAAATTTTGCTTAAGAGTGTAATGGGAGTAGAAATTCCTTCAATTAAATATGTAAAAAAGGATGCAGAACCTTCTTATGGTTTCTATCGTACGAATCCTGCCTTTGATTTTGCCGTGCTCAGATTTAATGAAGTAAAGTATTTAATTTATGAGCTTACAGAAATTGAAAATTCAATATATAGATTAGCAAAAGAAATAGAGAAAACCAGTAAGAGAGCCAATGCCCTTGAAAGCATACAGATTCCTAAGTACAAGGAGCAAGTAAAGTATATACAAGAAGTACTGGAAGAAAAAGAAAGGGAAGACTTTTTCAGATTAAAGCGTTTAAAGAAAGGATAAATTACATGATTTTTTTTGTTATATGTCTAGGTATAATCATCCTTGATCAATGGACCAAAAAGCTTGCAGAAAATAAGCTGAAAAATGGGGAATCCAGACCGATTTTAGGCAATACAGTTAAATTAACGCTGCATAGAAATAAAGGAGCTGCATTGAACTTATTTGAAAATCATCCGAAATTTATTAAAATGGTTACAGTCCCCGCAATTTTATTTACAATCCTTTATTTATTTAAACTTCTTAGGCATAAAGGGTTTACTTTAACCAAAGTTGCTATTACCTTTATTGCAGGGGGCGGTTTAGGAAACTTAATTGATAGAAGTAAAAAGGGGTATGTGGTTGACTTTTTCCACTTTAATTTTAAGAACTGTCCTGTATTTAATATTGCAGATTTATTTATCATTTTCGGGACAATACTGCTGCAGTTTTTACTCCTTTTTAAAAAAACTCCTATTGATTAAAACATAGTGTAAGCGGGGGATTAAAATGCCTGAAAAACTTGTTCAGATTATGTCTGTCAACGATTTGAAACCCGGTATGATCTTGGGAGATGATGTGTTTAATACCGTGGGGTTAAGACTTTTGGCTAAAGGGACAACTTTAAATGAAAGAAGCATTGCAAAGCTTCATATGTACGAAATAGATTATGTCTACATTGTCGAAGAAGTATCTATCGAATATGCCAGAAAACATGAGCCTAAGGTTGTTAAAAGCAGAAGTATTAAGAAGCTCAATGCTTTTAAAGCTTTTAAGTCTTCATATAGTAAAGGGGTTAATCAATTACATTATCATATCGTTGACATAGGAGAAGGAAAAAATATTAGCATATCGGAATTGTTTACTATAAGTGAAGATATGCTGTCTATGATGGAAACTAAAAGTGATTTATTTGCTTTTCTTCATAATTTAAGAATGGTAGATGACTATACCTATACCCATTCCGTTAATGTATCTCTTCTTTGCAACATTTTTGGACAGTGGCTCGGATTAAGGGGAGAGGATCTTAAGAATATCACTGTAGCTGGACTCATACATGATATCGGAAAAACGAAAGTGGATATTGAAATATTAAATAAGCCTGGAAAACTCAATGATGATGAATTTGAACATATAAAAAAACACACAGTTTATGGTTTTAGAATGGTAGAAAAACAAAATATTGATAAAAATATAAAGATGGCAGTCCTTATGCACCATGAGAAATATGACGGCTCCGGCTATCCTCTGGGTGCGAAAGGAGATCAAATTAATGATTTTGCTAAAATTGTAGCGATATCGGATATTTACGATGCTATGACATCCAACAGATCTTACAGAGAAAGATTTTGTCCTTTTAAAGTAATCGAAAACTTTGAGAGAGAGTGTTATGGTAAACTGGATACAAAGTTTCTTTTATCGTTTTTACAGAATATAGCTTATAATTATTTGAATTGTTGGGTACGATTATCCAGTGGTGAAGAAGGAGAAATAGTATTTATCAATACCCAGCAGCTTTCCCGCCCTATTGTCCGAGTAGATAATACCTTACTGGATTTAAGAGTAGAAAAAGATTTATTTATTGAAGAAATTATTTAATTTACTATTTAAAAATTGAAATGGATATTAAAGGTACTTGATTTTTCTTATGGATATGATATAATGAACATAAATAAAGCAATCTCATTTCCTGGAATGATCGACGAACCTGCTATTTTGAACCTACAAATTACGATTGGGAGTTCTATATTTTAGAATGGATGCCGGGCCTCAAGATAATTCCCTTTGGGCGGAGGAAGACAGAAATTCTAGTGAGAACACCCACCTAGCTTGAGCTAGGGCGTCAAAATGCAGGGAAACGACATTTTGGGTATTGAGATGAAGTAAACACACCTGTTTTGCAGGTGTGTTTTTTGGCTTTTTGGAAAAGCTTGTTTTATTTGTACGAAATAAAATAACCTGGATCACAAGGGGCGTACTCCTTGTGATCCAGGTTATTATTTTGCGAAACAATTCATAAAATCATCCACGGTTTTAAAATCCTTTTTATATTTGTATAGAGCTATTTCAACTTCATCTTCACTTGAAATAATGGACGTTAGTTCTTCCACATTGTTAGAATCAAAATCTATAATAAATATATCACTATTGGTAACCCTATATGTTTTATTGTATTTGTTTAAAGCTGCGTCTGATAGTTTTATAGGAGTAAAGAAAAATTTAGAATTATGGATATGAATAACCTCTAAATCCATAAATAGTTCTTCAGCTTCTTCAATACATTTTTCTAAAGACTTAATAAAAATATTTTCGTAATTAGGACACAGCAGGTCTGCCTGTTCCTTCATTTGATTTAAATGGTATAACACAGGGGATATATGATTCGCAATAGTATTTACAGTAAGAACATTTTCAGAGTCGGCAAGAATGCCTTCAGAAAACTCAAATACACCTATAATGCCTAATAATTCATTTTCTAAATTTTCAATGTTAATAGGAGCCAGGAAGGCACCGGATGCATCACTCAAATTATTAGACAGCTCTTCAGGAAGAAATTCAGGGATTTGTTCTTTACTATTGAGAATGAAATTTTCTCCTTCTAAAAGGCAGTTCAGGCTGTCTGCAAAAGGAAATTCAGCAGGACAGTTTTCCATATTAATAGAACTTAGAACTTTAAAAGTATTATTTTTAGGGTTGTATAATGCGAACAATCCTGTCTTCATACCGAAAGAAATTTCTAAAGTGTTGAGTGTCAAATGGGCTAATTGTTCAATTGTCTTGGCACTATTAATATTTTTCATCAGACTGTTAAGAGACATAAGACGGTCGAATTTTTTCTGTAATAATTTTTTCTGCTCATTTGCCTGCTTAAAGTATTTTGCATTGGACAAGGCAATATAGCTGGAGGAAGACAAGCTTTCGATTAATTCAAAAATTCCCTTATTATAAGGTCTTCCAGCCACATTTTTTCCCAATGTTACAAAGCCCAATAATTCTGTGTTTTTCGTTACCATCACGATGTATAAGGGCTTGAGAACTTGAATTGTATCATATCCATTCATGTAAATGCTATTAAAATATTTAATGTCTTCTAAATTATTCATATCCAATATTGTTTTAGTGGGATTAATCTCAGCATTTGGATTTAAATATAATGAAAGACTCATTTTGTTAGATGGATGAAAAGCGTCTTTCATTCCTCTAAGTTTATAAGACTCCGATATTTCATCATATAAGAAGAAGGTTGTAATAGAGCTTTGAGTCAGCTCAGAAAACACGTCAATTGAAAGATTGTAGAGATTAGATAAGTTCAGTTCACTTAGGAGTACTTTTGAAGATTGATTGATTGCAAAAAGGTTAAAGATTTTTTCATCGAGTTCGGCTTTTGCATTATGAAGGTCTTGATAACTTTTATAATTGGACAGGGATGTATTAAAGAGCTGCATTAATGCTTCAGCAATAATATAATCATCTTGACTGAAATTAGAATCTTTATCCATTCGGTTTGCCAAAATAAAGCCATAGAGCTCATCTTCAATCATGAGCGGAATCCCAAGATGGGAAGGGAAAGCTTTAAGAAGATCAGAAGGAAGAAAACGTTTCATATCTTCTGCATTCATAATATGCCCATGAAATTTTGCGATCATATTATAATTTTCATCAAAAGGCAAGGTATAGCTCGTGTACGAAAATCCCTTGGATTTAATCAAAATATACTGATCATATTGTTTTGAAAATACAGCAATCTGATCTACTATAAGAAGTTCAGTTACAAAATCATAGGTGAAATTCAGAATTTGTTCAGCACTAAATCTTTGAGAAAAAAATTGTATAGCTTGAAGCAATCCTGTATATCGATACAACTGGCTAGTAATTTCTTGACTTTTCTTTTGTTCGTCAATTCTGGATAAGATATCCTCGTAACTCATTTTGATTTCCTCCTAAATATAAAGTAGAGTAATCCGGTTGATTATTCACATATTAATTCGTTATCCATGACATAATAAGTAACCGGTCCCTTTATATCATTAGTAATTCTCTTTGTAATCTTTTTAAGTGTAAGGGTTGTATTTCCATGGACTTGACCGCTTATAGAAATTTCCCCTTCTCCTTTTGTACGTAAATAAGAAATATGTTTTTTTCTTTCTGACTGAAGATGTTTAAGGGTTTCTTTAACTTCTTGAAATTGATTGGATATTTTCTTATATTCGAATTGCTGTTGTTCTGATAAATTTTCACTTCCGGCGTAAATAGCAATTTTATGCTTGAATTCTATTAATTGATCATTAATCTCTTGAATAGACTTATTAATCTCATCCAATCTTTCTTTTAATTCTTTTCTATTAAATCCTTGTATTGTTATATTTGTAGGGGTTTCAGATCGGTTTCCTACCTCATTAGCCACTACTTTAATTTCTGCATCTATATTTCCGCCAATAATTCGACTGCTCCTTGATTCAAAAATTACCTGTTTTGCCTTGATATTACAGTTTATTGCATAAAAACCGATATGCACTGTTTCATCGCATTCAATAGTACATTCAGAAGCAAATTTTGTGTATAAATCTTGCTTACAATATAGATGGGCCTTATTTTTCCCTGCAATTCCTCCGCGGATATAGATACAGCCGTCCCTGCTCTGAATCTTTTCTACGCTTCCAACGCCCATTACACCCATTACTTGAATATCATTTTTGGCTTCTACTGAAAAATTATCTTCAATAGAGCCCTTGATATTTACGAAGCCATCAAAATTAATATTACCTGTATCAAAAGATACACTTCCTTCAATCTCAAGGCAATCATAAACGTATATGATTTCCTGACGATAAAATACAGCCCCTGTTTTCTTAGCTATTAGGGTAGTAATCCCTTTTTCTTCATCATATACTTCTTCAACAGAGTGTTTATCATAATGGAGAGGAAATTGTTTACCTGGTTTAGCAGGAATGGTTTCGCCTAAAATGGATTTGCCAGGTTCTCCGGGAGTTGCATCTATTCTCTCGCCTAGCCAATCGCCTTTACTCACTTTATTGATTAAATTCAGTTCATAATGATTTACCGTACCATCTTCAGTAATTTCAGGCTTGGGTTCGGTGATTTCGTACATTTTTATTATTGAGTTCTTACCATCTACAGGAAGCTTACCTTCTGCTATAAGTATTTTAACTTTAGGCTTTAAATCCATTAATAAAACATCTTGTTTGATGCCATAGACGATTCCTTTTTTCTGCAGGGCTTCCGTAATTTCCATTATGGTTTGTTTTCGCCTTGCCCCAATTAACTCCGCCTCTGGTACATAAAGAGTAATATATCCTTTTAAATGGTCGCTGCTAATCTCAACTTCTACGCGCTCTCTTACTTCACCAAATTTAATTAAAAATTGAGGTGCATTCATAACAGCCCTTTTTAAAGATAAAAAGTTAGTAATCTTCACTTGGGGAAAGTCTATTAATGTTTGATTTAATTCTTCTAAGGTGTAACCCTTTTTAAAGGATTCAATATAGAATCCATCATCCTTTTCTACCAGTTGAATATAGGGATTTGAGTATATAACATTGAATTTCATTAGTATCACCCTCAGCGAAAGTTGTTTTTATCTTATTATACTCTATAATAAACAATAAATAAATATCGAAAAGTGTGAATTATGGTTATTTTAAACAAATACGCATAATTTAAGAATATTGCAAATATAAATGATAAAGATATTTACAAGAGTTTGTACATATATTTATTACTATAAAACGTACAAGGGAGAGGTTGAAGATATGAATACGTCAGAAAAAATCAAGATTTTTGCAATGATCGTCTTAGTTGTTTTTTTGTTCGGATGCTCGAATAACATGGTCATTAAAGAAGAAGTTCCAAACGTAAAGCAAGAAACGGATGTATTGGAAAAGGAAAGGAATAAAGAAACTAATTCTGAGAATGAAAGAGCTATTTATGAAGTGGATGCGAATATTCCTGTTTCAAGAGCATTGGCAGCTAAGATGATTGCTTTAACCTATAATGATTATGCTGATATCAAGACAATGGACCGAGAAATACAATATGAGGATGTCAAACCAAGTGATTGGTATGATATGTATATTAATGCAGCGACGGTTCAAGGATTTATGAATGGCAGTGGAAAGGTATTTAATCCATTGGAGCCTTTAACCTATGCCAATGCACAAACCCTTCTTGAAAGAATCGCAGAAGGAAAATTCAAGGTTAAAATGAATCTAAGCAAGGAGATGCAAAAAAAATATATCACTTATAATGACTGGGTAAACATATATATGCGTCTTTTGAGTAAATTAAGCGGAGAAAAAAGTATAGAAGAAGCATATGGAATTAGAGAAAGAGGATTTGTCTTAGTAGCAACTCCTGCGAACAGTACTGAGCTGGATGCATGGGAAATGGGTACGGATAAAGGAATTTACGGCTTTGCAGGACTACCCATGGATGCTTATATAGACAAACAAATAAGAGTATTGTTAAAAGATAATGAAGTTTTTGCATTTCTTAAAATCGAAGAGGAAAAGCCTACTATTACAAATGTATACATCGCAGATACTTCTGAAGACGAAATAACTATTTTTGTGGGAGGAGTCCACAGAACCTATAAAAGCAATAATAATTTTAGTGGAGAGAAAGGGAAAATCGGAGATATACAGATTCAAGCGGGATCTTTGATTTCTCTTAAAACCTATGAAGAAGCCATTTCAGGAAGGGTCCTTTTAGTGGATTCGAAGAAAATAGAATTAGAAGGAAAAGGACATATTGAGTTTGCCAATGATTATAAATTATACAGTATTGTCGGAGAAAAACCCCAGTGGTGCAGTCTAAGCAATCTTACCATAGGAGAAGATATTGGACGATTTATTTTAAAGGATAACAAAATTTGTGCTGCAATCATCGAAAAAAAACCGACTCCAAATAAAATTCGTGTAGCACTTCATAAGACCGGTTTTACAGGATTAGTCCATCAAGAGGTGAAGATTACAAGCGATGAAAATTTCATAGTCAAAATAGGAGATGAAGAACAGATCTACAAAAGTGGTGAGAGCTTTAATATCAAGGAGGAAGAAGAAAAGTTATCCGATCAAATCCCCAGAGTAAAAATTAGAACCCAATCGGGAAATGGAAAGCTAAAGGTATTGTCCATTCAGCGAAACGGACAGAATCCTAAATATCGAGGAACTTTAGATATTGTTCAATTAGATCAAGGGTACAGCATTGTCAATGAATTACCCATTGAAGAATATCTTTATGCCGTGGTTCCCAGTGAAATGCCTACGTCCCATGGACTGGAGTCTGCAAAAGTACAGGCAGTTACGGCAAGAAGCTATGCCTATGTTCAATTTTATTCCAATCGTTTTCATACTTATGGAGGCAATGTAGATGACTCTGTTCAGTGCCAGGTATACAATAATACCCCTGAAACCGATATTTCCATACAAGCGGTTAAAGCTACTCAAAATGAAGGAATAAAATACAATGGAAGCGTAATAAGTGCCAACTTTTTTTCAACATCTTCCGGATATACGGCAAATTCAGGAGAAGTATGGGCTGACTATGCGGACAAATCTTTCCCAAGCTATACACCACCTTATATGGTGTCTAAAAAACAATTCGAGGGAACAGACTTTGGAGATCTTAGTAAAGAAGAAAACGCTAAAAAGTTTTTCAAGGCAACCGATATTGACGGGTATGATCAGGAGTTTGGTTGGTTCAGATGGAACATTACGATGAGTCTTGAAGAACTTAGTGCTTCGATAAATGCGAATTTAAAACAGCGATATGCAGCAAATCCAAAACTCATTAAAGTATTGGATGAAAATAATATTTTTAGAAGCCGTCCTGTAGAAAACATTGGAACCCTTAAAAAAATTGATATTGTCAAGAGGGGCCAGGGGGGCAATATCATGGAGATGGTTTTAATAGGCTCCAAAGCAACCATAAAAGTATTAACGGAATATAATATTCGATTCCTTCTTCAGCCAAAACAATATATTGAAGGGAAAGAACCCATTATCATTAACTTATCCAATGGAACTACAATGCAAGATTACAGTATTATGCCCAGTGCATTTTTTGTGATCGAACCCAATAACCAAGATGGTAAACTTATCGGGTATACCTTTTTTGGCGGAGGTAATGGTCACGGGGCAGGGATGAGCCAAAATGGCGTAAAAGGAATGGTGGATAAAGGGTATAATTATAAACAAATCCTTCAGCACTATTATCCCGGAACGGAAGTAACAAAAATATATTAAAACAGCATAGAAAATTTGTATGGGCGGACATTGTTCGCCCTAATTTATTACATAAGAAATTCCTTTAACTTTCCGATGTAATCAAAAGTCCTGTTGTGATCAAAATAGTTGAGTATGTCACAAATTTTATATATACATTTACATTGACAAGGGCTTTAAAAATGAAGTACAATAAAACCGTTCAAACTATGAACAAGGAGCGTTATAGATGGAAAAAGAACTTGAGATACTAACTCATATCCAGGAAAATGAACATATTACGCAGCGGGAAATTGCAGAAAAAACAGGTCTTTCTCTTGGAGCTGTCAATTTACTTTTAAAGAAGATGATCAAGACTGGATTAATAAAGATTGAAAGATTAAATGCGAGAACATTAAAATACATATTGACTCCTGAAGGAATGAAGGAAAAGACTGCGAAGACCTACCATTATATTGTCAGAACCTATGAAACCATTACCCGCATCCAGGCAGTATCAAAAGTCATCTTAGAAAAGCAAAAGAAAAAAGGTATTAAGACAATATATCTATACGGGAATCAAGATGAAGTTTATAATGTTTTGCGTATTACTATGAGCGACGTTGTTGGAAATCTGGATATGAATTATGAGTTAATCAATAATATAGATGCTATTAATAAAACAAAGGATTCAGTTGTACTCATTTGGAATGAGGAAAATGAAGAAGTCGTAAAGGCAAAGCAAATCCCCTATATTAATATTTTGTACAGTTTATAATATAATGGATACCAAAAAATAAGACAGTAATTGAGAGTGATTAAATGAAAAAGCAAATATCCCTATCCAAACCTGATATTACAGATAAAGAAATTGAATATGTGAATCAAGTGCTCCGCTCAGGAGTTTTAAGCATTGGACCGAAAATAGAAGAATTTGAAACAATGATCGCAAAATTTACGGGAGTTAAGCATGCTGTTGCTGTGAACAGCGGAACCAGTGCTCTTCATCTCATTATTAGAGCTTTAGGAATAAAAGAAGGGGACGAGGTCATCACTACCCCCTTTAGTTTTATTGCCTCGGCAAACTGTATTTTATTTGAAAAAGCAGTACCGGTTTTTGTTGATATTGATGAAGAAACTCTCAATATTGATATCAATCAGATTGAAGAGAAAATTACCGATAAAACGAAAGCGATTTTGGTGGTTGATGTTTTTGGACAGCCTATGAATCTCAATAAGGTAAGAGAAATTGCAAGGAAACACAACCTTTATGTGATTGAAGATTCCTGTGAAGCCCTTGGAAGTATTTATCAAAATACTAAAGCCGGAAGCTCTGCAGATGCTGCTGCCTTTGCTTTTTATCCGAATAAGCAGATTACAACCGGAGAAGGGGGCATTATTGTAACCAATAACGATGAAGTTGCAGAGCTATGCAGGAGTATGAGAAGCCAGGGAAGAGCAGTTACAGGACTATGGCTGTATCATGAGCGATTGGGATACAACTACCGATTAAGCGAAATTCATTCCGCTTTAGGCATTGCACAAATGGAAAGAATTGATGAAATCATAGAAAAAAGAAATGCGGCGGCCAACTACTATACGGAGAAGCTTAAAGAGATTCCATGGGTTCAGGCACCTTTTATTCATCCGAATGTAAGCCGTATGAGTTGGTTTGTTTATGTTATTCGTGTTTCAGAAGAAATAAGAAATGATTTAATAGATTATTTAAGAGACAATGGAATAGGATGTAAACCTTATTTCACCCCTATTCATCTTCAACCATTTTATAGAGAAACCTTCGGGTATAAATCAGGAGACTTTCCTGTAACTGAAAAAGCAGGTAGTGAGTGTATTGCCATTCCCTTTTATACAAATCTTACAAGGGAAGAAATTGACTATGTTGTGGATACAATAAAGAACTTTAAGAATGTATTCCAGATATGAAATTTGAGGTGTACCTATGAAAGAGATCCAAATAATGATCAAACATGGACTGGATAAACTAATTGCATTTATTCTATTTATTGCAGTGAGCCCCATATTTTTTATTATTGCTTTAGGTATTAAACTAACCTCAAAGGGTCCGGTTTTCTTTATACAAGAGCGAGTAGGAAAAGATGGGAAAGACTTTAAAATTTACAAATTTAGAACCATGATACAAAATGCAGTGAATATGGGAAATGGTATTTATACAGAAGAAAACGATCCCAGAATTACTAAAATAGGAAGAATTCTAAGAAAGACGAGCTTAGATGAGCTGCCCCAACTCATCAATATTTTAAAAGGGGATATGAGTATTATTGGTCCAAGACCTACCTTAAGATACCAGGTTGAAAAATATAATGAATTCCAGATGCAGCGACTTAAAATGCGTCCTGGAGTAACAGGGCTTGCCCAGGTAAACGGCAGAAATTCGCTCCCTTGGGCAAAGAGAATAGAATATGATGTGGAATATGTCAATAACTATTCCTTATGGTTAGATTTAAAAATAATTATTAAAACCGTAAAAGTGGTATTAACTGCTGAGGGAGTTTACGGGCAAAGGGATGAAATGATGTGAAAAAGTTAGTCATTGTCGGTGCCGGAGGATTGGGAAGAGAAGTGGCACGCTATATAAAAGATATCAATCAAATGCATCCTTCATATGAGTTAATAGGCTTTATTGACAGCGATCCTGGAAAAAAAGGCATAGAATACTTTGGAGTGCCTGTTTTGGGGGACTTTGATATATTGAGTACTTTAGCAGAACCCTATGAAAAATTATACGGGTTTTGTGCCGTTGCCAAACCAAGTATCAAAAGCCGTTTGATCCTTCAAATGAAGGAACATAATCTCGATATGATCAACATTATTCATCCTACGGCTTACATTTCTCCGGAGGTACAAATAGGAGAAGGGGTTCTCATCAGTCCTTACTGTGTGCTTACAACCAATATTATTATTGGGAACTATGTTCATATCAATCCTCAGTGCGGAATAGGCCATGACACCACTATAGCCGATTATTCTACCCTCTATTGGAATGTAAATGTTTCCGGAAACGTTACGATTGAAGAACGGGTAGAGATAGGCAGTAAAGCGTTTATTAAGCAAGGGTTAACCGTACAAAAGGAGAGTGTCATTGGTGCAGGGGCGGTGGTGATTCAGTCTGTTGAAAGCGGCATTACAGCGGCAGGAGTCCCTGCCAGAGAGATTTTTCATAAAGAGAGGCTTACCAATGAGACTTAGAAAAATAATTTGGATACTTACAATTTTATGGATGGCAGCTATATTTCTTCTCTCGTCAAGACCGGGGGATTTGTCTCGTCAAGACTCGGCATGGGTGTTGGAAAGAGCCAATATCCTCACTCAGGAAGAAGCAATGGATATAGATAATTCTGAGGCAATGAGTTTGCAAATGTGGATTCGAAAGACTGCTCATGTTATTATTTTTGGCGGATTATGTATGCTGATCTATGCTTCCTGTTATGGATATGTTGGAAAAGCAATTAAAACAGGCATGTGGTCGTGGATTGCGACAATCTTATATGGCATTACCGATGAAATTCATCAATTTTTTGTCCCAGGAAGAGGGGCTCAGATACAGGATGTATTAAGAGATGGAAAAGGCGCTTTATTTGGATGCTTGATTATGGTGATGGTTTTTCTATTAATAGAAAGAGTGCCTTCAATAAATAAGATCGTGGATAAAATATATAACTTAAATATAGAATTAAGCTAGGGATATAACGTAGGGTCAGTTCACAGTACCCTACGTTTTGCTATAGCCCAATTATATTCTAGAGTGTAGAGGTAGTTATGAAAAAGAAAATGATTATTCCGATATTTGTTTCTCATCAAGGTTGTCCGAATGATTGTGTGTTTTGCAACCAAAAAAGAATAACAGGTGTAAAAGATGTATTTGATGAAAGCCAAATACGTCATCATATTGAAAGTTATTTAGAAGGTTCGAATGTAGATAAGCGTGTTGAAATAGCTTTTTTTGGAGGGAGTTTTACAGGCATCCACCCCCTTATTCAAAAGAAATATCTGGATCTGGCAACAGAATATATCATGAAGTATCAATTAGAGGGTATAAGGCTTTCTACCAGACCGGATTATATTAGTGAAGAAATTTTAAAACTTTTATCCCAATACCCTGTAAAAGCAATAGAGCTAGGTGTACAGTCTCTTGATCAGGAAGTATTAGAAACCAGCAAAAGGAATCATACGGTAGAAGATGTGTATAGAGCCGTTGAATATATCAAGAAAACACCGATAGAATTGGGACTTCAAATGATGATAGGTCTTCCAAAAGATACCCTTCATAAGAGTATAAAAACCGCTCAAAAAATAATAGCAATGAAGCCTCATACCACCAGGATTTATCCCACAGTCATTATGAAAGATACAGAACTTGAAACTATGTATTATAAAGGAATCTATCAGCCCTTAAGTTTAGATGAGGGAATAGCCTGGACAAGTCAGATACTTCCTTTATTTTATGAAGCTGGCATTACCGTGCTTCGGGTAGGACTGCAGGCTTCAGAAGAGGTGGACTTAGGAAAAGGAATCGTTGCCGGTCCCTATCATCCGGCTTTTAGACAATTGGTTGAGGAAAAGATGCTGAATGAGTTTGTTTTAAAAATCTATGAAGAAAACGGAAATAAGCCTCTTATTATTTGTGCTAACCAGAAGATGTATCAAAGCTTGATTGGACATAAGAGAAAATATTTAAACCATATAAAAGAACAGGGAATCCCCATTCAATTTAAGCGAATAAGCGGGGGAGAAGATTCCCTGGTGTTTGAAAGTGAGGGAAGAAAACTGAATGATCTTTCTATCCCAAAATATTTACGATAGTCTAAAAAATCTACTGCGTCAGGCAGATGAGGTAATAGAAATTCAATCCTTGGATATTGTTTATGAAAGTATTAACCATCATCCGGATATATTCCTTTTTTGTGGAGATGAAAAAATATATATGGCAGAGGAACAGTATCAATGTATAAAGAATCAACTGAATCCTTTTTCTTTGCCGATAGAGGTCTTAGAAAATCAGTTGGGGTATCGATATCCCCAATCTGTAAGTTTTAACGGACTGATGGTAGGCAGACATTTTATTCACAATTTAAACTATACGTCACCGATTATTTTAGAAGATATGAAAAAAATAAAGAAGAACATTATTCATGTCAAGCAAGGATATACCCGATGTTCAGCCCTTCCCATTGATGATTCCAGTATTATAACATCGGATGCAGGGATTGCTAAAGCAGTGGCTTCCCATGACATAGAGGTATGTTTGATTCAGCCAGGATTCATACTATTGCCCGGGCAATTATACGGTTTTATAGGTGGTACTGGAGGAAGGGTTAATGATAACATCTACTTTGCAGGGGATATTTCAAAACATCCTGACTATGAAAAAATAAGAAGATTTATCCATGGGAAAAGATTGGAGATCATATATGATTCCAATTATCCTTTGATCGATGTAGGATCTATTTTAACGTTTTCTTAAGCAAAGAAGAGCTGAACTTCTATTTGAAGTCCAGCTCTTCTTTGTATTAGATCTTAATGTCGATGGTTCCACCAATATGGGGATTGACTGAAATCTCCATTGCCGATGTGCTTGCTTGAAGCATTTGCATCATCTGTTGAGACTGTACCGTTACTTGATCTTTTGCAAGATTCATAACTGCAACCGAAACATTTAGTCCTAACTGCTGCATAGATATGGCGGAGGATAATGCTGCGATATCCATAAGTTACCCCCTTTATAGTGAAAATAGGAATGCAGTAAATTAAGCATTCTATAATCAATATCGACATTTTATTATTTATTATCAATAAGTGATGAGCCAGCTTTTTAGAATTATAATATATTTCATTGATTTTCTCACGTTAAAGTAGTAAAATATAATTTAAATATTTTTGAAATTATAACTATATATTTTTAATAATAAAGGAAATATAAAGGGGAGCATACAATGATATCAAATAAGATGAAAACTTTGGTAGAAAACAGCTCAGTGATCCGAGCAATGTTTGAAGAAGGAAAAAGATTAGCCAATCTTTATGGGGAAGAGAATGTGTTTGACTTTAGCTTGGGAAATCCCAATGTAGAACCACCTGAAAATATTAAGGCCTCCATTCAGAAAATTTTAAATGAAGAATCACCTAATTTAGTACACGGTTATATGAACAACTCCGGTTACGAAGATGTTAGAACTAAGATTGCAGAATTTATTAATAATAAACATGGTTTGGATCTATCCTTTAACAGTATTGTTATGACCTGCGGTGCAGCGGGGGGACTGAATATCCTGTTAAAAGCTCTTTTAAATCCTGGGGATGAAGTCATTGTTTTTGCACCTTTTTTTGGGGAGTATAACAATTACGTTAATAATTTTGATGGGCAGCTTATTATTGTTCCACCGGATATTGATACCTTTGAACCGAATATAGAAGAATTAAAGAAAAAAATTACCCCTAAGACAAAAGCGGTAATCATCAATTCTCCTAACAATCCAACGGGAGTGGTATACTCAGAAAAGGCGATCAAAGAATTGGCAAAAACCTTATCAGAAAAAGAAGAAGAGCTGGGAATAAGCATCTATCTGATCTCTGATGAACCTTACAGAGAAATAGTTTATGATGGGGTAGAAGTTCCGTATGTTTTAAAATACTATAAAAATGCTTTTATTGGTTATTCTTATAGCAAATCCTTATCCCTTCCTGGAGAAAGAATAGGGTATATCGTGGCAAATCCTAAAATGGATGATTTTGAAGATGTGATGGCCGCATTAAATGTTGCCAACAGAATTCTAGGTTTTGTCAATGCCCCATCCTTGTTCCAAAGGGTAATTGCCGATTGCCTTGAATCCGAAGTAGATGTGAATATATACAAACGAAACAGAGATTTACTTTATAATCATTTGATAGAGATTGGATTTAAGTGCATAAAACCGGAGGGCGCTTTTTACTTATTTCCGAGAACCCCTATTGAGGATGATAAAAAGTTCTGCCAGGATGCGAAGCAATTTAATCTCTTGCTAGTACCCGGTTCATCCTTTGGCTGTCCCGGACATATTAGACTGGCATACTGCACTTCCTATGAGAAAATCAAAAATTCTTTACCTGCTTTTACTCAATTGGCAAAACTGTACAATATGAAATAAATAAAAAACCAGCCTGACCGATATTTGTATCGGCCGAGCTGGTTTTTTATTACATAGGAAATTCCTCTGAATTTCCTATGTAACAAAAAGCCATTCGGGTAAAATGCATACTCGCGCGTATTGTATTTAGTCGGCTTTGCCGACCGTGCTCGGCGCGAGAGTTTCGCAAGCGAAACTCTTTCTTATACTCTGTTTCTCTGTATCCCGTTTAAGAAGGCACGAATATTTTCAGCAACTTCATTAATGAGACGATATCTTGCTTCCGTACTTGCCCAGGCAATATGTGGTGTAATAAGCAGCTTGTCTTTATTCTTTATTTTCAAGAGAGGATTATTTTCTTCCATTGGTTCATGTTCAAGAACATCAAGGGCGGCACCGGCAATAAGATGATCATCCAAAGCCCTGGCAAGGTCTTCTTCGTTTACTATACTGCCCCGGCCTAAATTTAACAAAATGGCACTTTCTTTCATTTTAGACAGCTTGTCATAAGTAATCAGGTTTCTAGTGTTTTCATTTAAAGGGGCATGGATAGAAACGATGTCTGAGTGACTAAGTAAGGTATCTAAGTCTACCCGTTTATAATTTGGATGAGTATTTTTCCCTGATGTAGAGTAGTAGCTTACATTACAGCCAAAAGCTTCGGCTAATTGGGCTACCCTTTGTCCAATTGCACCTAAGCCGATAATTCCCCAAGTTTTCCCTTCCAATTCATGAAAAGGTTTGTCTAGATGAGTGAAAATATTACTCTTACAGTAATCTCCGGATTTCACATAATGATCATAATAAGGCAAGTGTTCCATCAGGTAAAGGGCCATAGCAAAGGTATGCTGGGCAACACTATTCGTAGAATATCCGGCAACATTGGTCACGGCTATTCCTTGTTCTCTCGTATAGTTTAAATCTACATTGTTCGTACCCGTAGCAGTAATGCAAATTAATTTAAGATTTTTGGCAGCAGATAAGTTTTGGGAATGAAGCTGTACTTTATTCGTTATAATAATATCCTGCTCTGCAATTCTCTCTGTAACTTCGTGAGGAGCAGTCGTTTCGTATACAGTGAACGCTCCAAATTATTCAAATATAGATAAATCAATGTCCTTTCCTAAAGTTTTAGAATCTAAAATGCAAATTTTTTTCATAGGAGCCTCCATGTGAAGTTAATATTTGAATAATAAGATGTCCAAATTCATATTTTAACATCTTTTGAGATAGTATCAAGAAAGTCCTACATATTAAAGTTCTATGTAGGACTCTCTTAAAAACATTATATAATTAAATTGTAAATTTTACAATCAGATCAGAGTCCAGTATTCTAAATGTAAAGGATTCTGTTATAAAGAGCTGAACTCTTTTTTCATCAGCGGTTTCGTAACCGATGGAAAAGTCTCTGCCTATGGTCATTTCTAAATCTTCATGGTCATAAGGAACTAAAAGTGCTCCATCCACAACTTCACTATATACAATGTCATTTCCCAGTAATTCCGTGATTCGTTTGCTTAGGGAATCTCCTTGAATTTCTCTATGGATTCTTTTCAAGGCTTCTTTCCCAACGACCAGGGTGTATGGCTTTTTGGTAAAAGAACGTTTTAAAATCAACATTCCTTCAGTGAGAGCATCCATAATTTCCGAACCATTGTTGCCAAAGGGTATGGATTTATGTGTTGAAGCATTTTGTAAACCTTGAATATTTGCAGAAGCATGCCCGTTATATAGTAGATTTTCTTCGAATAATGCAGATTTTTTGGCTGCTTCTTCAAGTGGAGACAAATCAATATCTTTTGCTCCGCGGATGAGATTATCCATTTCCCATCTGCTGAGTTCAAAGTTGATTCTTGTCTCAATTAAAGGCTTAGCTTCATATATTCCTGTATAAACTTCTCCATCTTTTCCTTCTATATTGGTTAAACGTCCTTCAGCAAGGACGGTATAATCCCAGCCTAAAGGTCCTTCTACATGAATGAATTTTCTTGCGGATAAATAGGATTCAAAAACCTGCTGTGCTCTTTCTTCTATTTCTTTCCATGCTTCATCTGTCAGGGGTGCAAGACTTCTTTTTAGAATATCCATAGGACAACCTCCTTTAATATTTGTATCGTATTTATCTTTTCATATTACCTATGTTTAAATGGAATGTAGCCGAATTATTTGTGGTAGAATGATCCTCGATTCCTTCTTCTATCTGAGTAATTGGTCCTTCTGTAAATAAGTATGTACGAAGTTCTTTATCCCATGCAGGAAGATTTCTTCTAAGCCATTCGATTGCCATAACTGCATGTTCTATTTCTTCGTCACGATTATGGGCTAAAATAGCCTTAACCTGTGGATCTTTAGAAGCTGAAACCCGTTGATGATACCAATTCACTGCTTCAACTTCTTCCTTTAAACTATGAAGTACTCTGGCGATATCTCTAGCTTTTTCATCAAGCAATTCTACCGGTTCATGATAATCCATAATTGCTCCTCCTTATTCATATTTCAATTAATGTTTCGTATCTTAGATATCTTATGCAAATTAATATGTATTATTCATGAATTTTTGGAAGGTCTGATTTATGTTTATAGAATTTAATGATAAAATATTAGAATAAACAATTTGCAATGACAATTTAGCTATGTGTTTTAAGGAGAGATGAAGATATGTTTTTTATTGGGATATTTGGGATTGAGCAAAAACAAAAAGAAGTATCGGACAGGCGTAATATTATCTGCCCTGCCTGCGAAGCTTTTGGAAGCTATCGTTTGATTAAGATGTATAATTATTTTCATATATTTTTTATTCCTATATTTAAGTGGAACACTCGATACTTCATTAAAACTTCATGTTGCAATAAAATATTTGAAATCCATTCTGAAATAGGAAAAAGAATAGAGGGGGGCGAATCGGTAGAAATAAAATCCAGCGAATTGGAATCTTTAGGCGTTGCAGAACAGTCCAATGTATGTTATCACTGTGGTGCAACCATTGATCCTCGATATGTTTATTGTCCCTATTGCGGCAAAACTTTAAAATAAAAAATAAAATCTATTGACATTGACGTTACGTAAAGGTGTATGCTCATTGTGTGAGGAGGTGAAGAGATGGAATATACAGTGCAAAAACTAGGGAAACTGGCAGGTATAAGTACCAGAACCTTAAGATATTATGATGAAATAGGGATTCTAAAGCCGGCAAGAATCAATTCATCAGGATATCGCATTTACGGTCAGGAGGAAGTGAACAGGCTGCAGCAAATCTTATTTTACAGAGAATTAGGAGTAAGCTTGGATCAAATCAAAGAAATCATAACATCCCCTACATTTAATCCAACTGCTGCACTGATAGAACATCGTGAAAAACTCCTCGAAAAAAGAAAACAGTTAGATATATTAATTAGCAATGTTGAAAAAACCATTGCATCGCAAGAAGGGAGAATTGAAATGTCTGATCAAGAAAAATTTGAAGGCTTTAAACAAAAATTATTAGATGAAAACGAGAAAAAATACGGAAAAGAAATAAGAGAAAAATACGGGGATGAGCAGGTAGAAAGGTCTAACCAGCAATTTAAAAATATGACCCAGGAACAATACGAGGCACTCCAAAAAATAGAAAGAGAAATGTTTGACACATTAAAAGAAGCTATGGCTGCCGGAGATCCAGGCAGTGAAGCGGCACAAAAAGCAGCAGACTTGCATCGTCAATGGATCAGTTTTGCATGGGGAAACTACAACAAGGAAGCACATGCAGGGGTAGCTCAAATGTATGTGGCGGATGAAAGATTTAAAGCATATTATGATAAGGTACAGCCAGGACTGGCAGAGTTCTTAAGAGATGCGATTTTGATTTACACAAATAAATAAAAATAATATAATTAAGAGGGTGAGTGCATAAGTACTCGCCCTTTTACATTACATAGAAAATGGTAAAAAATTTTATTAAACATGTTATAGAAAGGACTGTGGTCTATGGGAGCGTTTGATTTTAAAAAAGAATTTAAAGACCTTTATTTACCGAAAACAACGCCTAGTATTGTTGATGTGCCGAAAATGCGTTTTATTATGGTGGATGGTAAGGGAAACCCAAATACTTCGCCCTTTTATAAGGAAGCCGTAGAAGTACTGTATGGCTTATCCTATACTATCAAAATGAGCAAGAAGGGCAGTGTTCAGCCAGAAGGCTATTTTGATTATGTTGTTCCGCCGTTAGAGGGACTTTGGTGGTTTGAAAATAATTATTTCGATGGCAATGTTATTGGAAGGAAGGATGAATTTTGTTGGACGATGATGATTCGTCAGCCAGAGTTCGTTACCTCAGAGGTTTTTGAAATGGCGAAGGCGAGTTTGTCAAAGAAAAAGCCTGAGCTTAACGTATCCATAGCCCGCCTTGAGGACTTCACTGAAGGTTTGTGCGCTCAGGTCATGCATATAGGTTCTTATGACGATGAACCTCCTACCGTTGCGGCATTGGAAGAGTACATAGAATCACAGGGATATAAAACGGTGATGTCGGGCTTACGACAGCATCACGAAATATATATTAGTGATCCACGCAAAACGGCACCGGAAAAGCTTAAAACAGTCATTAGACATCCAATTGAAAGGATAGTAACCGAGTAATTGAAAGGAGAATATCATGAATAGAGGAATTGTTGTTACAGGAGGCGGACATGGCATAGGAAAACAGATATGTGTGGACTTCATTAAAGCTGGGGATAAGGTATGCTTTATTGATATAGACGATAAACGATCTGTTGAATTTGCAAAGGAGTATCCGAACCTCTTTTATTTTCATGGTGATATTTCCAATCCATTAACACTAAAAGAATTTATTGAATTTGCAATTGAAAAGATGGGAAGAATCGATGTTCTGGTTAATAATGCTTGTCGTGGCAGTAAAGGTATTTTGTCTTCTTTAAGTTATGAAGAATTTGATTATATTTTATCCATCGGATTAAAAGCACCCTATGAGCTCAGTCGTTTATGTAAAGATGAATTGATTAAAAATAAAGGGAGAATTATTAACATTGCATCTTCCAGAGCATTTCAATCCGAACCTGATACAGAAGCCTATGCCAGTGCGAAGGGTGGGATTGTTGCTTTAACCCATGCGTTGGCGATATCCCTGGGTCCAGATGTTCTTGTGAATTGCATTGCCCCAGGCTGGATCAATGTAACCGATCAGCAAGAGCTTAGTTACGAAGACCGTGCTGCAATTCCGGCAGGGAAAATAGGAACGCCAAAAGATATTTCGGATATGGTTTTATTCCTGTGTCAGCAGGATTTTATTACCGGGGAAACCATTACTGTAGATGGCGGTATGAATAAAAGAATGATTTATCATGGAGACTGGAATTGGTATTATAGAGAAAATTGAAAAAACCACATTAGAAGAAGCCATCTTCTGTTTTAATAATAACAGAGGATGGCTTCTTAATTTGGGAGGGTATTATTGATATTGGGATCCATAAATGGATACAAATTGATCTCTTAGTTTAAATCTATTTTTATCCCATTCTAAGGATGTTTGAATATAGCCTAAGGCATCGGCAGCATATCTGCCAGAAATTCTCTGGAATCCCAGAAGTTCATACACTCCATTAGAATCGAAATCAATTGGATAAAGACCGCTTAAGGGACTTACAAATCCTTCGATGGGTTCTTTTAGGGTGCCATCTGCATTATATATTTCTTGTAGATACTCCTGGTCTCTATTAGATATATCTATAATGTATTTTATTCTGTCTGTAATATTGATTACATCTACTTTATATTGGTCTCTGTAAATTACCTCATATTTATAACTTTCATTAAAAACTTCATAATCAAATAATAATTTAGGAATGTTTCCTGCATCGGAGTAAATATAATAATACATGATGCCTCCACTGCCCCCGGATGTAATACCAATTAAAATGTCTTTAATTCCATCACCAGTAAAATCCCCTAAAAAAACTGTAGGATTATAACCTGCGTCAGATTTAAGAGGAACAGATACAACCCTACCTGTTCGACCATCCTTTATTGAAAGAGTAATTTTTTGAATAAAAGGACTGTCACTGGTTTTAACCCCGGTGAGGTAAACAGTATCAGGTATTCCGTCGCCCGTCACATCTCCTCGGGCAGAAGCGACCACAAAGGGGGGAGTGGCAGCATCTATTCTATAATAAGGATTCATAAACATAATTATTCCTCCAGATCACTATATCTTTTTATTATTATATGTTTAAATGGTATAATTGGTATCAGTTATTCATTATAAAAAAGTTCACATTTAAAGGAGACTACGATGATTAGAGAGTTTAAAGAAAATGACATGCACAGTGTTATGAAATTATGGCTGGAAACCAATATTGCCGCACATAATTTTATCCATGAAGACTATTGGAAAAGCAACTATGATAACGTAAAACAAATGCTTCCAGAGGCAACTATTTTTGTATATGAAGAAAATGATTCCATTCAAGGGTTTATTGGATTAAGTCAAAACTATATTGCTGGCCTGTTTGTTGAAACAATTTGCCAATCAAAAGGAATAGGAAAGGCATTATTAAATCATATTAAGGAAAGACATACAGAACTTTTACTGCAAGTTTATAAGAAAAATAATAGAGCGGTTAACTTTTATCTAAGAGAAGGCTTTGCCATTATTCATGAACAGATCGATAAAAATACGAATGAAATTGAATATATCATGAAGTGGTGCAAATATGAATAGCTGATTTTTGAAGCTTGAGACCAAATATGTTCTTTCTGTACGGGAGGGATTCATATTTGATTGAAAAAGTTAAGCATTTAGCCATAGACTATGGAGTAAATGAAACTATAGCACCGCATTTATCTAATATAGTTGCCCTCATTGCAGTTATTGTCATTAGTTTGAGTGCAGCTTCGATTGTACGAAGAGTCCTTTTTAGAATATTAGAATCCTATGCGGGAAAGACAAAGACCAATTGGCATACTATTCTTACAGAGAGAAAAATTTTTGATCGCTTAGTACGTATTATACCCATTGGGATTATACATGCCTTTGCGCCATTATTTCCTCCTTTCACAGAGTGGATTGAAAGAATCGCTTATTCCTGTATCATTTTCCTTGTTCTATTAGCAATTAATGGACTTTTAGATGCAATAAATGATATATATTCAAAGTTCGAAATCTCTAAGATAAGGCCGATTAAGGGATATCTTCAGGTTCTTAACATTCTTTCCTATACCATAGGCATTATAGTGATTATCAGTGTATTAATTGACCGCTCCCCATGGATTTTATTAAGTGGTATCGGCGCAGCCACTGCGGTGGTAATCCTTATTTTTCAAAATTCCATTCTGGGGCTTGTAGCCAGTATACAAATAACATCAAACAATATGCTGCAAATCGGAGACTGGATTGAAATGCCGAAATTCGGGGCAGATGGGGATGTATTAGAAATAACCCTGCATACTGTCAAAATACAAAATTTTGATAAAACCATTACGTATATTCCCACCCATGCATTTATGCAAGAATCCTTTAAAAATTGGCGGGGCATGATGGAGGCAGGGGGAAGAAGAATCAAAAGAGCCATCTATATTGATGTTACAAGCATAAAGTTTTGTAATGATGAAATGTTGAATCGATTAGAAAGCATTCAATGTATTCACAAATACATTAAGAACAAAAGAAAAGAAATTGCTGAACATAATAAAGCCTGTAATATAGACGATTGCCATCTTGCCAATGGAAGACACTTAACGAATATAGGGATTTTTAGAGTATATATTGAACATTATTTAAAAAATCATCCTAAGGTAAGTAAGGAGATGACGCAAATTGTCAGGCAGCTTCCCCCTGGGGAAAATGGATTGCCTATTGAACTCTATGCCTTTACTAATGAAATTCTATGGGCTGACTATGAACGAATTCAGTCAGATATTTTTGATCATTTGTTAGCTGTGGTACCTGAGTTTGACTTAAGGATTTATCAGAAGCCCTCAGGGTACGATTTCAGTCGCGGGATCTGATGTGTTTTGGCTTTATTATTTTAGAAATTAAATATATAGAAGGAATGCGTGCAGTTTTTTTGCACGCTATTTTTTTGAATAAAACAAGATCATCTTGATTCTATTTGGAAAAATCATGTAGGGAAATTGCCAAATTTTATATAAGTTCTGAGTAAAACAGTTGACATGTAATGATTATTATTATAGTATAATAACGATAATCATTATCAGCGATATATTGAAAAAGAGTTGTACATAATTTTATTTCACAGAAGAAAGGAAGAAAATATCATGAATTACCCAAAGTTTAAATTTATTTTTACCCTTTTATTTGTACTTAGTATTGTATTAACAGGGTGTGGAAGTAAACAAACTACTGTACCATCCCTGGAAGAAAATACACAGAGTTCAGAATCTACTGGTGACTATCCAATAGTGATTCAACACGCCTTTGGAGAAACGATTATAGAAAGCAAACCAGAACGGGTTGCTGCTATTGCTTGGGGAAATCAAGACCTGCCTTTGGCATTAGGGGTTGTTCCTGTTGGCGTTTCCCAGGCCAATTACGGAGTACTTGATGGCAGCGGTCTTTTGCCTTGGACTTTAGCTAAATTTAAAGAATTGGGAGAGGAAGAACCTATTATTTTTAATGATACAGATGGTTTGAATTACGAAGCAATTAGTGATGTTCAACCTGACGTTATACTTGCCGCTTATTCAGGAATCACCCAGGAAGAATACGATTTATTGAGTCAAATCGCTCCTGTCGTGGCGTATCCAGAATTTCCATGGCAAACCTATTGGCGTGAACAAATTACTGTCAATGCAACTGGCATGGGCATGCAATCTGAAGGGGAAGCCTTAGTTGAGGAATTAGAAGCTTTGATAGAAGAAAAAGTTAGTGGACATCCAGGCATAAAAGGTAAAAAAGCAGCTTTCTTTGCTTTTACTCCGTCAGATTTAGGAAAGTTCTACATATATCATCCCAATGATCCCCGTGCAGCTTATCTTTTAGATTTAGGGATGGAATTACCGGACAGTATTGCAAAATTAGCTCAGGATACCAATAGCTTTTATTTGGAATTAAGTTCAGAAAATGTGGATTTACTTCAAGACGTTGAAGTGATTATAGCCTACGGCAATGATGAATTATTAGAAGCACTTCAGGCAGATCCTTTGCTTGGAAGCCTTCCAGCCATTAAGAGTGGTTCAGTTGCATTAATTGAAGATGGTACACCTTTAGCTGCATCTGCTACACCAAGTGCACTTTCCATTCCGGCTACAATTGATGAATATCTTACTATTATTGGAGAGGCAGCTGATAAAGTAGAATGAAGCGCTCTAAAAAACTCCTGTTAGTTATGATCAGTTTACTCAGTTTGTCATTATGTGTTTTACTATCTTTAGCATTTGGAGCACGTTTTATTAGCTTTAATGAAGTATTGGACACTTTGATACACTCCCGAATGACAACCATTAATGAGATAGTGGTTCATGAACGAATCCCAAGAACTGTTTTTGGCATCATAGCCGGAAGTGCCCTAGGGGTATCCGGTGCATTGATGCAGGCTATTACCCGTAATCCAATAGCAGATCCAAGTATCTTAGGAGTCAATACCGGAGCGACATTGTTTGTTGTGGGAGGGATTGCATTCTTTGGCATTAGTTCTCCGGAGGAATATATATTTATTGCTTTAATTGGTGCTGCAATCACAACAGTATTTGTTTATGGAATAGGTTCCCTGGGGCCTGGCGGAGCAACACCCATTAAACTCGTTTTAGCCGGTGCAGCCACCAGTGCGGCGCTATCCTCTTTGGTGAGTGCCATTATTATGCCTAGAGAACAAGTTATGAATGCGGTTCGCTTCTGGCAAGTTGGAAGCATCAGTGGGGCGACATGGGAGGGAATATTCTCCATACTTCCCTTTCTTGTTATTGGCTTAATTTTAGGCTTAATAGTTACTCCTGCTTTGGATGCGCTTGCAATGGGAGATGACATTGCAACTGGTTTAGGCGTTCGGGTTGGAGTCGTAAGACTTATAGGGGCATTGGCCGGAGTCCTTCTTTGTGGTGCGACTACAGCTCTTGCGGGACCGATTGGATTTGTAGGGCTTATGGTTCCGCATACCATGCGCCTTATTTTGGGGCCTAATTTGCGATGGATTGTCCCTATGTCAGCTTTGGGTGGAGCAATTCTCTTAACCCTTTCTGACGTTATGGGAAGATTGATTGGCAGTCCAGGGGAATTGGAAGCAGGCATAGTAACAGCATTTATAGGGGCTCCAATACTTATTATTATTGCGATGAGAGCGAAGGGGCGAGCATTATGATTCGAAATAATCTTAGCAGTATTAAAGCAGGATATCGACGGAGGCAGAAGCGTTGGATTATCGTCACCCTTTTTTTAGGGGTGCTTACTTTAGCCCTTAGTATTTCTTTGCTTTTATTGGGGAATACCATATATCCAATTTCTGTGGTCCTAAAAGTCCTGATGGGAGAACAGATTCAGGGGGCTTCTTTTGCCATAGGGGCTTTACGCTTGCCTAGAATGTTATCCGGACTTCTTGTTGGGATAGCCTTTGGGATGGCAGGCAGTACGTTTCAAACAATCTTACGAAATCCTTTAGCGAGTCCCGATATCATAGGAGTAACGGTCGGTTCCAGCGCAGGAGCAATGATTTGTATACTTTTGTTAAAAATGAGTGGAGCTATTGTTTCCGTTGTTGCTGTGATTTCAGGGCTTTTTGTTGCTGCATTGATTTACATGCTTTCAAAGATCGGTAAATTCTCAGGAGGGAAATTAATACTCATTGGGATAGGCATACAGGCAATGCTTAATGCCGTAATATCTTTTTTACTACTCAGGGCGCCACAGCATGACGTACCTGCTGCTTACAGATGGCTTAGCGGAAGTCTTAATGGAATTCAGATGATGAGTATTCCTAAACTTTTCTTTGTTGTAATCCCCTTTGGACTCATCATCATTTTGTTGGGAAGACATCTTAGAATCTTAGAACTAGGGGAGCAATCTGCTATAACCCTTGGGGTGAGAACGGACTTGGTACGACTTTTATTGATTCTTAGTTCTGTGGTTTTAATAGCTTGTGCCACTGCAGTTACAGGACCTATCTCCTTTGTAGCTTTTTTAGCCGGACCGATTGCATCGAAGCTTGTGGGTATGGGTACTCCCAACGAATTTCCGGCAGGACTTGTAGGTGCTGTTTTAGTACTAGGTGCTGACCTTATTGGTCAGCTTGCCTTTAATACGCGATTTCCAGTGGGAGTCATTACCGGAATTTTAGGGGCACCTTATTTAATTATACTACTGATTCGTATGAATCAAACAGGAGGGTCAGCATGAAGAAATTACAATCCCTAAAAGCGAGTCATATCGTCGCTGGATATGATAAAAAAATTATAATAGATGGTATTGATATCACGATTCCAGACAATAAAATTAGCGTTATTATTGGCGCCAATGCCTGTGGAAAATCCACTTTGCTTAAGACTCTTGCCAGGCTTATTAAACCAAACTCAGGAGAACTGCTTCTTGACGGGAAAAAAATCAGTGAAATACCGCCTAAGCAACTGGCACAAATTTTGGGACTTTTACCCCAATCTCCGATTGTACCAGAAGGCATTACCGTGGCAGATTTGGTTGCGAGAGGAAGATTTCCGTATCAGTCTTTTTTGAAAGGACTGAGTACGAAAGATTATGAAGCTGTGGAAGAAGCTTTGGAAATAATGGGGATTACAGACTTGGCTAACCGTTGTGTGGACGAATTATCCGGAGGACAGCGACAAAGGGTGTGGATTGCCATGGCCCTTGCTCAACAAACGGATATTCTTCTTTTAGATGAGCCAACTACTTATCTGGATATCACTTATCAAGTTGAAATTCTTGATTTATTAACAGACTTAAATCGAAAAAGAGGCACCACCATCGTTATGGTGCTTCATGATATCAATCTTTCAGCCCGTTATGCGGATCATATCTTTGCCCTTCATAAAGGGAAGCTGATTGCTCAGGGAGCGCCTTCTGAAATTATAACAGAAGAGTTAATTAAAAAGGTCTTTAATCTTGACTGCTCCGTTATAAAAGATCCTGTTTCAGGCTCACCGTTTATCGTACCAAAGGGCAGACATCATGTCAGATTAAATACCAATCAGGAAGTAGCGGTTTAGTTTTGACTTGTACATTAATGAAAAAGGGATAAAAAAACCTCTTGCCAAATTTATTGACAAGAGTTTTTTTGGTTTATGCAAATTCCAGTTTGATTTATTAGACTACCAATGTAAATTTTATCGGGGAAACTTAGAATGGGACTATTTTTAAATACCTTCCAACATTCTTTTTATATTCTAAATACTTTGTACCAAACCTATTCGCTAGATATTTTTCTTCTTCTAAAATCTGCAGATGCATCAAAGTCACAGCGAATAGGGAAATCAATAGCAGTGGGAGATTGTCAAAGGCTAAATAATATCCTATATATGTAAGGTCAAATCCGAGAAATGCAGGATTTCTGCTAATCCTATAAATTCCTGATGTCACCATTTGGGTATTGTCTTCGGCAGGAATTCCTGCTCTCCAGCTGTCCCTCATAGTTACCATAGCAATAATAAAAACTAAAGCTCCAACAGCAGCCAAAACTATGCCACTTATTCAAACTTTTTCGGACAGAAAGCTGTTTGTATCTAACAGGATGCTTATTAACTCTATTGGTACAATCACAAAAGAAGTAAATTTCAACAGCTTCTCAACCAATAGTGTCTTTTTGCTTTTACTGCCAATACCTAATTGAGTCGTTTGTATGCCTTTACGTTTCTGTACAATTAATTTAGTCAGATATGCTCCATAGAATAGAATCAAAATTATTATTGCTGAAATCTGAAGGATGCTCATAGGAATAATTACCTCCTTTATACGTCTAATCAAAATTTAATACAGTAATAGTTTTACTTAAACAAACATATGATCATGTATTCATATGTTTACCTGAATTATAATTCAATATGTTTTAATATGTCAAGATTCTATGGAAAATTTATCTATATTTTTTTCAATGCAATTTTCCTATTTGGATTGAAATAAGATTATTGATATTAATGCAACACTATTATGATATAATTATGTAATATTAGTTTAGAAGGATATAAGAGAATGCTTTATTTTTAAAAAATAAATAATCAGGTTTATAATTGTTTACAAGAAATATTATCTAAACAGAGGAATAGGGGAGATACTGATGGAGGATAAAAAAGCATCTAAGAAATCCTATACAAAAGTAATAGACTATATCAAAATGCAAATTAGGCAAGGCAATCTAAAAATAGGAGAAAAATTACCGGCGGAGAGGGAATTATCCGAAATCCTGGGGGTAAGCCGCAATTCTGTTCGAGAAGCGATTCGTACATTAGATGTAATGGGTGTGATTTCAAGTCAGCATGGCGCAGGAAATTATTTAACAGGTAATTTTGAAAGCAACTTGGTAGAAACCATCTCTATGATGTTTCTGCTGAATCAGATTGATTATCAACAAATCAGTCAGCTTCGTCGTGGATTGGAGCTACAGGCATTAACCCTTGCAATAGATCATATATCGGATGATGAAATTATGGAACTTCAAAAAATCATTTCACAATTGGAGCATGAAACAGAAGAGAACAATGTTATTTTGGACAAAAAGCTTCACTATAATATTGCGCTTGCCTCTAAAAATATATTGATTATGGATATATTACAGGCCCTTTCCGAGCTCATAGATCAATTCATTGCAGATCTAAGAAGAGAAATATTAAGTTCAGAAGATAGCAGGGCAGTTCTTTATGAATCCCATAATGAGATGATGCAAAGTCTAATTTTAAGAGATAAGGTATTGGCTTATCAAGCAATTAACAAACATTTTGACATAGTAGACAAAAAATTAAAAGAAAAAGAAGAAATAATGGCAAAATTGCACACATATCACCAATAAAGGATAAATGATTTGTGAAAAAGGTGACATTTGTTGACTGTCAAATAAATTAAAAGTATAATAATCTTACAAAACAAAATTGGTCCTACCAGTATTAGAGGTTGATGGACCATATTTTTTTAAACAAAAAATTGGTAGGACCAGTTTGCTGAAAATCCCGGGATGAGTAATGAGTAAACTGAAATGAATTAAAAAATGAGAGGGGCAAAAAGATGAATATGACATTAGCATTTGTACTGGCTTTATTACCGATTATTTGGCTGATTATTGCATTAACGATCTTGAAGATACCAGGATTTAAAGCATGTGCCATAGCTCTGGGGATAGCATATGTCCTTGCAGTTTTTGTATGGAAAATGCCATTTCTTGATAGTGTTACAGCAATTTTTGAGGGAGCAGCATTAGCACTTTGGCCAATTATTATTGTAATCATTGCTGCAATATTTACTTACAATGTATGCGTTTCTACTGGAAAAATGGAAGTCATTAAGAAAATGTTAGCCAGTGTTACAAATGATAAAAGAGTTCTGGTTTTGATTATTGCATGGGGATTTGGAGGATTTATGGAAGGTATGGCGGGCTTTGGAACTGCTGTTGCCATTCCGGCCAGTATGCTTTGGGGGCTAGGCTTTAATCCTGTATTTGCTGCGATAGTTTGCCTGATTGCAAATGCAACGCCTACTGCCTTTGGTTCCATCGGAATTCCAACAACGACCCTGGCTAAAATTACAGGACTGAATGTCTTTGAGTTATCTACCAATACGGTTATACAGCTTGCCCCATTAATTATCTTGACTCCTTTTATTTTGGTATTTTTAACCGGGAAATCTAAAAAAGCATTCAAAGGGATAGGAATTATAACACTGATATCAGGTCTGTCGTTTTTAATCCCAGAATATCTGGTTGCCAGATATCTTGGCGCTGAACTGCCGGTTGTCATCGGATCGGTGTGCTCCATGGCATGTACAATATGGGCAGCCAAATTTTTTGGAAAAAAAGAGATTCCTTCGGAATACTGCTTAGAAGAGCAAACGAATAACAAAGTAAGCAGCAAAGAAGCATTGCTGGCATGGAGTCCGTTTATTTTAATATTTATATTCTTAATTGTAACTTCTAATTTAATTGCTCCTCTAAATCAGCTTCTGGCTGGAGTAAAGACTTCAGTCAATATATATACGGGAGAAGGAGCTGCGCCATATACGTTTTCCTGGCTGACCACCCCTGGAGTGTGGATTATTTTTGCAGCCATTATAGGCGGTAAAATCCAAGGAGCTAATTTTTCAAAAATATTAACCATCTTTAAAGATACAGTGCTTCAATTATCAAAGACCATTATAACGATTATATCGATTATGGCTTCTGCAAAACTTATGGGCTACAGCGGAATGATCGGTTCTATAGCAATTATGTTTGTTACCCTTACTGGTTCCTATTATCCTTTATTTGCACCGTTTCTTGGTTCTATCGGAACTTTTGTAACAGGCAGCGGTACCTCTGCGAGCGTTTTATTTGGTGGTCTGCAGCTTGAAACATCGATAGCGCTTAATTTGAATCAATCCTGGATTGCTGCATCCAATACGGCGGGAGCAATCACAGCAAAGATGATTTCGCCACAAAGTATAGCGATAGCAGTGGCAGCAGTGAATTTGCAGGGGAAAGAAAGCGTACTTCTAAAAGGTGTTATAAAATATTACATTCTTTTCCTTGCCATAGTAGGGATATTCACCTATGTAGGAATACAGTATTTGATTTAATAAAATCTAACGAAAAGGAAAGGTGATAGAATGAATATTTTAGTATGTATAAAACAAGTTCCCGGAACCAATAAAGTAGAAGTTGATCCAGTTACAGGGGTACTCAAAAGAAATGGCGTAGAGTCGAAAATGAATCCGTATGATTTGTATGCCATCGAAACAGCTCTTAGGATTAGAGAAAAAACAGGAGGAACTATTACTGTAATTACCATGGGACCTCCACAATCTGCAGCAGTCTTAAGAGAAGCATTTGCTATGGGGGTTGATCATGGGACTTTGATTTCTGACAGAAAATTCGGTGGAGCAGACGTTTTAGCAACCAGTTACACGATTTCACAAGGCGTTAAATTACTAGGGAACTTTGATTTGATTCTCTGTGGAAAACAAACCACCGATGGAGATACCGCTCAAGTGGGACCAGAAATATCTGAGTACCTAAACATTCCAAGTGTCTCTAATGTCTCTAGAATCGTGGAAGTTCAAGATGACGGGTTAGTTATTGCGATGGATATGACAACGGATATAGAGGTTGTCAAAATCCAATTTCCATGTTTATTGTCTGTAGACAAAGATATATTTATGCCAAGACTTCCCTCTTATATAAAGAAACAGGCGACAAAGGACAGAGAAATTAAAGTAATTACTCTGAACGATTTGGAAGATAAGGATGAAAAACATTACGGCTTAAATGGTTCTCCTACTCAGGTAGAACGGATCTTTCCACCGGATGCAAATACCCATCAGGAAATCTGGAATGGAAGTTCTATGGAGCTTACTGACCAATTGTATAAAAAATTAAGAGAGCTAAAATTTGTCTAGGAGGGAAAAGGCTATGGCGAAATTAGTAGTCAATCAAGATAAGGTTGGAAATATCGATGAACTCATTAGCATCTGTCCATTTGGTGCATTGGAAGAAAAGAACGGAGAACTTCAAATTAACGGAGCCTGTAAGATGTGTAAGCTATGCGTCAAAAAAGGCCCTAAAGGTGCCATTGAATATGTGGAAGATGAAGTAGTGAGTATAGATAAAAGTCTTTGGAAAGGTATTGCAGTTTATGTAGACCATATTGATGGCGTGATTCATCCGGTCACCTATGAATTAATTGGAAAAGCAAGAGAGCTGGCAGCAAAAATCAATCATCCAGTATATGCGATTATGATGGGAAGTAATATTTCCAGCCAGTGCCATGAGCTTCTTCATTATAATGTAGACAAAGTATTTGTATATGATCATGAGAAGTTAGAGCGTTTTAAAATGGAACCCTATACAGCAGTCTTTGAAGATTTTGTGAACACTGTAAAACCTACCGTTATTTTAGTAGGCGCAACCCCTATAGGACGCCAGTTGGCACCGAGACTTGCGACAAGACTAAGAACAGGTCTTACAGCGGATTGCACCATCCTAGATATTAAAGAGAATACAGATTTGGTTCAAATCCGTCCTGCCTTTGGCGGAAATATTATGGCACAAATCATAACGCCTAATAATAGACCTCAAATGGCAACCGTTCGTTATAAGGTGATGAATGCTCCTGAAAGAAATCCATATGAAACCGGAGAAATCATACAATGTGATATTGCACCTGAAAAATTAGACAGCAGAGTAGATGTTCTGGATATCATTCCTAAGGAAAAAGAACAATTTATCGAAGCAGCGGATGTATTGGTGGTAGCAGGAAGAGGCATTAAGAAACCAGAAGATTTAGGAATGCTGCAGGAATTAGCAGATTTACTGGGGGGACAGCTGGCCTGTACAAGACCAATGGCAGAAGCTGGTTGGATGGAAGCAAAACGTCAAGTTGGATTAAGTGGAAGAACCGTTAGACCAAAACTTATTATTACCTGCGGTGTGTCCGGAGCAGTTCAATTTACAGCAGGGATGAACAATTCTGAGCAAATCATTGCAATCAATAAGGATGAAAGTGCACCAATTTTTAAAACGGCACATTATGGGTTGATCGGGGATTTATACGAAATTATTCCAAACTTAATCAATCAAATCAAAGCTGGCAAGGGGGTAATATAATGAGCTATAAAAGACTGGGACAAGAGGATTTAAATTATCTAAAATCTATTATAAACGATTCAGAAAGAATCCTTTATGGCGATGATATTAATGAAGACTATAGTCATGATGAATTAGGAGATACCGTAAGCTATCCTGATGTTGTTGTAAAAGTGACTTCCACGGAGGAAGTTTCTAAAATTATGAAATATGCTTACGAAAATAATATTCCAGTAACCCCTCGTGGCTCAGGAACCGGTCTTGTAGGCTCCTCCGTAGCAATAGAGCACGGCATTATGCTTGATACGACTTTGATGAATCATATTCTTGAATTAGATGAGTCCAATTTAACCGTAACTGTAGAACCGGGCGTTTTACTCATGGAACTTTCAGCTTATGTAGAAGAAAGAGATTTGTTTTATCCACCGGACCCAGGAGAAAAATCTGCTACTATAGGCGGAAACATTAGCACCAATGCCGGAGGAATGAGAGCTGTAAAATACGGTGTTACCAGGGACTATGTTCGCGGACTTGAAGTAGTTCTTCCAGATGGCAGAGTAGTTGAATTTGGCGGTAAAGTCGTAAAAAACAGTACGGGCTATGCCATGAAAGATTTAATGATTGGTTCGGAAGGAACTCTTGGCATCATTACAAAAGCCATATTAAAGCTTCTTCCTCTGCCCAAGAAAGCAATCAGTTTACTCATTCCGTTTCCATCTTTAGAAAAAGCAATCGGTACTGTACCTCTCATTATTAAGTCTAAATCTATACCGACAGCCATAGAATTTATGCAAAGAGAAGTTATTATAGATGCTGAAAAGTATTTAGGCAAAAAGTTTCCGGATAACAGTGCAGATGCTTATCTGTTATTAAAATTTGACGGGAATTCCACAGAAGAAATCGAAAATGCCTACGACAGCGTAGCCAGGATTTGTCTGGAGCAGGGAGCAATTGATATTTTAATTTCAGACACCACTGAAAGAGAAGAATCCATTTGGAAAGCAAGAGGTGCCTTTCTAGAAGCAATTAAAGGCTCCACAACTTATATGGATGAGGTAGACGTAGTCGTTCCAAGAAGTTCGGTAAATGAAATGGTAGAATATATTCATAATTTATATAAAGAAGTCAATATCAGAATTAAAAGCTTCGGCCATGCAGGGGATGGAAACTTGCATGCATATATTCTAAAGGATGATTTAAGCGAAGAAGAATGGGAAAGAAGAATGAAGGCTGCAATGGATAAAATTTATGCGAAAGCCAGAGACCTCAATGGACAAGTATCCGGCGAACATGGTATTGGGTATGCGAAAAAGCCATATTTAATGGAAGCAATAGATCCTACAGTAGTAGGAATCATGAGTGGTATAAAGAGAGCATTTGATCCAAAAAGTATTTTAAATCCGCATAAAATATGGCAATGATAGAGTAAAGCAAAAGGAGGACTTTCCAGTTGAGAAAGTCCTTCTTTTGTTTTACAAATGATTTAGAAAATACGGAAAAGGAGAGAAGTCCGATTCAGCGTTGAAATAGGGATTTCTTTCAACTATAATTAATATAGAAAGGATTGATGAAAGTGAAACAGGAGAAAACAGAAAGACTTATTATTCGAATATCAGAGGATTTGAAAAATAAAATAGAAGATTTGGCAAAAAAACAAAACATGACTACGTCTGAGCTAGTGAGGACAGTTCTTGAGGACGTAGTATGTAAAAGGGATAAAGAAATAGAAGAATGTATTAGGATGGTAAATACTATAGCAAAACATAGCAATCACATAATGGAGGAATTGGTTTTTGCATCATTGCCTCAGGATATTAAGAGACTTACCAAGGAATTAAGACATTATAAGAAATTATCCTATGAACATCAATTGAACGCTATTGAAATGATTCTGGAAGACAAACGCTTTAAGGATGCAAAGACCCAATCACTTATGGAAAGTTCCGAACAGGCTCAGGCAGCATTGAATCATTATATTGAAAAAATGAATGAGAAACATAATGATGAGCATGTGAGTGTTTTTGAGCAGGTTGAGGAAAAAATGAATTTGCTGGAGGATCATGTTTGGAATACTACTTATAAACTTTACATCCATTTATGCAATAAATACTTCAATGAGTAAAAGAGTCACCGTACTTTTAAGTTAGAGTTTAAAAGAATAAATCTAATAAACTGTATAAGATTATCATGAAATGGGGAGTAATTCATTGATAATCTTATTTTATTGCAGAAAATTAATCGTAGTTTACACAGGTTTTGACGCATGACACTTATACATACAAACATCTCGAAGTATAATTATAGTATTTAAACTTCAAGGGAATGTTTCACCTTTAAAAGTCAAATATTATAGTGATAGGAGATTGCTTATGTACCAGAAAAGAAAAAATGCCATGGCTACAATTCTTTGTATTTTTGGCTTAGTGTGTTTTTATTTATCTATCATGGAAGCAATTTATTTATAAAGGATGCTAACAAACAAGATAAACGAATAGAAAAGGATAATAAAGATCAAGAGATTTATTGGCCTATAGATGAGTGGAGGACTTTTACTCCTGAGGAGCAAGGGATCGATTCAGAAGAGTTATCCGATATCATTCAGTTCATTATAGCATCGATGGAGTTATGTTCTCTGAAAAGAATTTTTGATATCCTGTTTTTTGCATTAGTTAAAATATGCTTATAAGAGCTATTGACATACAGGAAGAAATATAATATACTGTCAATAGACCGACCGTCAGTCTAAAGCAAAAGGAGAGATATTATGAGGATAACCAAAGAATATGATGAAAGAAGAACGGAAATTCTTGATACAGCTGAAAGGCTGTTTCATATAAAAGGATATGATAAATGCACTGTTAATGACATACTGAATGCGATTGGTATTGCAAAGGGGACTTTTTATCATTATTTCAAATCTAAAGAAGAAGTTCTGGATGGAATTGTATCGCGATATAAAGAGATTGTAGTCAACAAGGCTCATCAAATCCTTAACATAGATGGTATTAGCCCAGAAGAAAAACTGATGCGTACATTTATGGCAATGAGAATAACAAACCAGATTGACGGTGATATGTTAGAGGACATACATAAACCTGAAAATGCTTTATTGCATAAAAAAATTTTGAACCAAATCGTTTCAGACATGGCCCCTCTTTTGACAAAGATTATTAAAGAAGGAATTGAAAAGGGAGCTTGGAACTGCAAATATCCTTTGGAGTATATGCAGATTTTTTTGGTAGCATCCTTAACTTTAACCGATGAAGGTATTTTTGAAATGGATGCTGATTCACAAATGAAGATCATGGTAGCATTGATTTCGATTCTTGAGAAAATGTTGGAAGTTCCTGAAGATTCGTTTGTGAAATTGTTCATGCAGAATCAGTGATGAATTGAAAAGATAGGATTCCTAAAAAGGTACAAGTAAGAGGGGGGATATTGTGAAGAATTTTATGACGATTTGGATTGGAGAACTGATTTCAAGTATTGGAAGTGGTATGACTGGGTTTGCTGTTTCAATTTATGTTTATCAGCTATCCGGCAGTGCAACTTTGGTATCTATTGCAGCATTATTGGCATTCCTGCCTACGATTTTACTAAGTCCTGTTGGTGGTGTTCTTGCCGACCGTTATGACAGAAGGCTGTTGATGATGGTTGGTGATTCTTTTTCGGTAATAGGACTTCTTTTTATATTTATTTCTATACAGACTGGTCATGGGGGAGTTTTGCCAGTATTCATCGGGGTTACCATAAGCTCTGTCTTTGTTGCACTACTGGAACCTGCCTATAGATCTACCGTTACGGATATCCTTTCAGAAGAGGAATATGCAAGAGCGAGCGGTTTGGTTCAAATAGCAGCCAATTCCAAGTATTTAATATCACCTTTTATAGCCGGACTTATTCTTTCTGTATCAGATATCAGAACCGTTTTAATCCTTGATATGGCAACCTTCTTTGTTACTGTTTCTACAATAGCATCCGTGCGAAAGAATATCCCAGTTGTTAAGACTAATCAATCCAACTTGAACTTTTTTAGTGAAATCAAAGAAGGAATGAAGAGCATTACCTCAAATAAAGGGGTAAGCAGTTTAATAGCTCTGATGGCATTAGTATGCTTCTTTATGGGTTTTATCCAGACCCTGATGGCACCTATGGTTTTGGCAATTGCAGATGCCCGGACACTTGGTATTATGGAGTCCGTTAGTGCTTTTGGTATGCTCATTGGAAGTATTGTTATCGGTATATTAAATATCAAGAAAGGGTATTCCCGAATCCTGATAGTTTCTCTAATAGCAGCCGGTATTTTTATGGCGTTGACCGGAATCACAACCGATATATGGCTAATTATGTTTTTTTGCATTTTGTTTTTTACGGCACTTCCTTTTATTAATACTTGTGCAGATGTGCTGGTCAGAATCAAGATACCAAACGAGTTTCAGGGGAGGGTGTGGGGAATGATAAGCATTCTTACACAGATAGGTTTTATTGTGGCATATGCAATCTGTGGTGTGCTCGCTGATTATGTCTTTGGCCCTATGCTCATGGAGAATGGAATTCTTGCAGGAAGTCTGGGGAGAATTATTGGTACTGGGGAAGGGCGTGGAATTGGATTCATGCTTATCATTACCGGCATATTAATGGTTGCAGTTGCACTGATCTTCGGATTAAGAAAAAGCATTAGAGAGATGGAGATGAGAACCGATGGACTGGTTAATAGTTAAGAATGATTTAAAAAGAAATAAAGTAATTAATATGGTCTTATTTATGTTCATGTGGTTTTCATCCAGTCTGGCGGTTTTGTCTGTGATTATGGCAGTACAAACGATTACATCTATTTCACAATTGTATAAGATTGCACAGCCTCCTCATTTTCTTCAGATGCACAAAGGAGAAATAAATCAAAGAAAAATAGATGAGTTTATGTCAGATTATGAAGGTGTGACTAACTGGCAGACTGTTACGATGATTAATGTCTACGGTGACAACATTACGGTTGTTCAAAAGGAGAAGACGTACAATCTTTCTGATTGCCGTCTTGATATCGGATTGGTAAAGCAGAATGAAGATAGGGATTTACTTTTGAATTCTAAACATGAAAAAGTAACTCTTCATAAGGGGGAAATCGGGATCCCTGTACTTTTAAAGGAAATGTATGGCATGGAACTGGGTGACCTTGTTATTTTGAACGAAAATGACGTTAGAAAGGCTTTTGTTATTAAAGAGTTCATTTTGGATTCCCAGATGAATTCTCCAATGGCTTCTTCTACGAGAATATTGTTAAGTGATGAAGAGTTTGAAGAGCTTTCCGGTTTGATTGGAGAACATGAATATCTGATAGAAGCATACCTTATTGATTCAAAGGAAGCCTCGAGTTTTCAGACGGTATATGAAAATGCAGAACTTCCGCAGAACGGGCAAGCGGTAACTTATACAATAATCTTTATGCTAAGTGCTTTAACAGATATGGTTACTGTATTTGTTTTACTTCTCGTAAGCATTCTTATAGCCATCGTCTCATTGATCTGTATGAAGTTTACTATCATGGCTGCTTTAGAGGAAGACATTGGTGAAATCGGTACAATGAAAGCCATTGGATTAAACTTTGCAGATATTAGGGAACTTTACCTCAGTAAGTACAGGATATTAGCGATGGGTGGTGCTGTGGTAGGATATATTCTGGCACTGCTAAATGGCAGTGTGTTTATGAGGCACATTTATAGTACATTTGGAGAAATGAGGATGTCGGCTTTAGGGTTGATATTGTCACTGGTTGCCGATTTCCTCGTTTTTTTTCTTATCAACTGTTATTGCAAACGGGTATTAAAGAAAATCAAAAAGCTTACGGTGGTTGATGCTCTGGTTCGAGGAATAGGATTTGAAAAAAGCAAGAGTCCTGTAAAGGATGGGCTCCATAAATCAAAGAAGATGACAGTTAACTGGTTGATGGGAGTACGGGAGATTTACTATAAGTTTAATAACTGGATTATTGTATTTGTAGTAGAGTTAATTGCTGTGATAATGATTTTGGTTCCTGTAAATCTTATGAATACCTTCGAGGCCCCTGAATTTATTACCTATATGGGAAGTTCTTTAGAAGACATACTCATTGAAGTGGAGAATGGGAATAACCTTGAAACCGGATATAAGAAAGTAAAACAGGTTTTGGACAATGAGGACACAATCAAAAACTACTATGAATATAGAAGAGTACGCGTTCAAACTGTAGACAACGAAGGAGTGTTTGTTAATTTACATATTGACTGTGGAGATAACGGGGGAAATGGACTGCAGTATCTTAGGGGGAAAGCTCCTGAAGGAGAAAAAGAAATTGCCATTTCCTATCTTAACGCCAATGAAATCGGAAAAGAGGTCGGTGATACAATCATAATTTTCTTTGAGGATAAGGAACTGGAATTTGTTATTTCTGGAGTCTATCAGGATGTTACCAGCGGCGGATATACGGCAAAGTCAAAATATGGATTTTTAGGAGCAGCTGCGGAAAAATACTCATTTTCCGTTAATCTTAAAGATAAAACAGAGGTGGAAAGAAAGGCGGATGAATGGTCTAAAATCCTTGGAACAGGGATAACGGTTGACCCAATGGAGGAGTTCATCAATCAGACTCTCGGCGGGGTTGTAAAACAGCTAAGAAGTATCATTTTTACAATTGCTATTCTAGGTGTAGGTTTGGCAGCACTAATTACGGTATTGTTTTTAAAATTGCGTCTTGCGAAGGATTTATCAGAAATAGCAATTCTAAAAGCTATCGGGTTTTCTGAACAGGATATCATGCAACAGTATCTCATAAAAATAGGATGCGTTTCTATAACAGGCATCCTGGCGGGGATTCTAATATCCAATTTCCTTGGGGAAAAGATGATTAATGCTGTACTAGGAATTACTGAGCTTGGTATAAATAAGATCGAACTTATTTCTAATCCTGTAATCGGATATATTTTCTGCCCACTGCTTTTACTGGCGGTGATCCTTCAAATATCCTGGAGTAGTCTTAGAACGATTAAAAAATATAATATTATTTCTATAATTAAAGAATAGAAGGCAAGGGGGTGCAGCATGAAAATACTATTAGAGGTAAAAAATTTATACAAAAGCTTTGAAGGTACACCGGTGCTAAAGGATATAAATTTCAGAGTGGAAGAGGGAGAATTCATAGCCATTATGGGTCAGTCCGGTTCAGGAAAATCAACATTACTTTATTGTATAAGCGGAATGGATAGACCTACTTCCGGTAATATACTACTTTATGGTAAGGATATTTCTAAGCTTAGTGATAAACAAATGAGCGAAGTAAGATTAAAACAAATGGGATTTATTTTTCAGCACTCTTATTTATTGAAAAATTTATCTATCCGAGACAATATTGTACTCCCGGGATTTAAGGCCAATATCCTGTCGAGAGAGCAGATTAATCAAAATGCCAATATTTTAATGGAAAAGACAGGGATTCACAGTGTGGGTGACCATGATATTAAAATGGTCTCAGGGGGACAGCTTCAGCGAGCAGCCATTTGCCGGGCTCTTATTAATCAGCCAGATATTTTATTTGGGGATGAACCTACAGGAGCACTAAACAGTGGTGCTACAAAAGAAGTAATGAATATTCTTAATGAAATCAATCATCAAGGTACGACGATTATTATTGTTACACATGATGCAAAAGTAGCATCCAGGGCAAGTAGAGTCATATTCCTGGGAGATGGAGCTATCCATGACGAACTCAATTTGGGGAAATATGAAGAAATTGAAGAGAAAAACTTATATCGTGAGAAAAAATTAACTTCTTGGCTGGAACGACAGGATTTTTAGACAAAGTATGAGTAATTATTAATATGAATTGATATTATTTTAATTATATTCTTAATATATTAATGTATTAAGAATATTCTCTTCTATATTATAAATATAATGTGGTAAAATATAGATATAAGTCGAAAGGTGCCGGGCCTATTGATGGTATCATCATTAATTTTGATTGGTGTGGGGGCAGATATTATTATGAAAAAAAATTTGGTCGAATTAAATTTGAAATTTTACTAACTTCTGTAGCAGTTCTTTTGTTAACTTTTGTAAGTATTAGTGGCATTATTATTCATCAGATCAATCAAAAGGTTTATGAAGATTATTACAGCAATTCCATGGACCAAATGAAGATAGTTTCTCAAGCAATTACTATTTTTTATGAACAAATAGATCAAAATTTGGATGCACTGGCAACGCATCCACTGGTAATGCAAGCAGATCATAGCATAACAAAATATGTAGATGCGACAGAGACTGTTCAAATGACACCATCAAGAAATGGAGGATTAGAACAGCAAATTTATGAGCTTTTTAAGCAGTTTGGAGAAACCCATCCCGATGCATTGTATATTTATTTCGGTACCGAGTGGGGCTCTTATGTACAATGGCCTGAGACAACAACGGCAGCTCACTATGTACCAAAAGAAAAATTATGGTACACTACTGCAATAGATGGGAACGGAAAAATATTCAGAACGGAACCCTATTTTGATCCGGCCAGCAACAGCTTAGTTACAAGCAATGTTCGTTCATTTACAGATAAGAACGGAAAAGTTTTGGGAGTATTCGGATATGATGTTAAGCAGTCTTCTATAGGAAATATTTTAAGTCAAATGAAGACAGGCAAAACAGGGTTTTCTATGATTGTACATAGTTCTGGAGTAATTATGGCAGATGGGAAAAATGCTGAAAATAATTTTAAGAAAATAGAAGAAGTAAGCATAGAAGGACTTGACAGAATTTTAACGGAAAACCAAGAGTCTTTCAAGGTTGTTATTGATGGGGAAAAATATATTGTAAATCCATATAAGGTTGAAGGAACCGATTGGATATTGGTATTGCTTATGTCCGAGAATGAGTTAAAGTCCAGTGCAAGAAAAATATCAACTGTGGTAATGGCTTCTTCATTAATTATGTTAATATTAACAGTATTATTGTTTAACTATATTTCAGGCAATGTGACCAAACCCATACTGGCTGTAACGAATAAAATAAAGGACTTCGCAAATTTGGATTTTTCTGCAAATGAGGATTCTCAGCTGTTAAAATACTCTAGAAGGAAAGATGAAATAGGGGATATGGTAAGATCTCTTAGAATTATGAGAGATAATGTTGCAGATTTTATTATTGAAACGGTTCATACCTCCGAGAAAATTGCTGTTTCATCGGCAGAATTAACTGCAACCTCTCAACAGGCAGCCAACACCTCCGAGGAAGTGGCAAAGGCCATTGAAGAAATAGCAAGAGGAGCGAGTGAGCAGGCACAAGATACTGAAACAACTGCTAATAATGTAGAAGAATTAGGACAATTATTAGACGAAGATTCAAATTATTTGAAAGAACTCAATACTGCGGCAGAACAGATTGAAAGACAGAAAGAAGAAGGATTCTTAATATTAAAAGATCTTATTGATAAAACGGAAGAAAGTAATTCTGCTTCCAACAATATCTATCAGATCGTTATGAGCAATAATGAAAGTGCTGAGAAAATAGAAAGTGCCAGTGCCATGATTGAAAGCATAGCTGACCAAACCAACCTATTGGCACTAAATGCAGCTATAGAAGCAGCAAGAGCAGGGGAAGCAGGCAGAGGTTTTGCAATCGTAGCAGATGAAATTAGAAAACTCGCAGAACAATCCAATACGTTTACCAATGACATCAAAACAGTAATCAATGAGCTTAAGATAAAATCACAAAATGCAGTGAATATTATGCAGCAATCCAAGCAGATTATTGATAAACAAGCAGGTAGTGTAAAATTAACGGAAAGTAAATTCGAGGGGATTGCTGAGGCAATAGATTCTATTAAAATTATCATTAATAAATTAAATTATTCTGCAGATTTGATGAAAGAGAATAAAAATATCATTATAAAACTGACTCAAAATTTATCGGGCATTTCAGAAGAAAATGCCGCTGCCACTGAGCAGGCATCCGCATCTATGGAGGAGCAGGCCGCTACAATTGGGGAAATTGCTCACTCAGGAGAAAAGCTGGCGGCTATTTCAAAAGAATTAAAATCTTTAATAGATCAGTTTAGGGTTTAGGGCGTATCATACAAAAGAAAAGGAGAATTGCTTCCTATGAAAGTAATATAGCAATTCTCCTTTTTATACATTTTTTATGCAGATTTGATATTATCTCTTCCATCTTTCTTTGCATCATATAAAAGCATATCAACTTTATTAAATATATCACTGTCCGTATCCTGATCCCATTCAATGATTCCGCCGCTGATTGTAATATTGATTAAGTCATTATAAAATTTTGTGTTTTTAATTTCTAGTCTTATTTTTTCAGCAATCTTCAAGCCCTCTTGCATAGAAGTGTCAGGCAGAATGATAATAAATTCCTCTCCGCCATATCTGCCTGCGTAATCCGTAGTTCTTAAATTATTACGGATAATATTTGCTACCCCTCTAAGGACATCATCGCCTGCTTGATGACCATACTGATCATTTACATTTTTGAAATAGTCTAAATCAAACATAATAACGGAAAAAGTAGAATATACACCAGGTGTATTTTCTATAGTTTCAGTTAAAGCCTTCATAATATATTCTCTGTTATAAATTCCAGTCAGACAATCCTTAGCATATTTTTTCCTTAATGCAGCTTCTTTTTGTATGAGTTTAAGATTGGATTCTTCTAACTTCCTTAAGGCAAGCTTTGTACTTGTTATATCTTTGGCATTGCATATGTAACCTAAAATCTGATTGTCATCCCCATAGATCACAGAAAAAGATGACAGAACAACAGTTTTTGTATTATCAGCTTTAGTTAATGTATTTTCTATGTTTTCAATGTTTTGAGTATCTTTAAGTCTATGGATGAGTTCTGATTCAGAAATTGAATCTTCAAATAATGTGTTGAGCGGCATACCTAATAATTCATTTTCAGTTTTTCCCAGTACGTTTAAAGTATATCTGTTGATTCTAAAAATATTGAAATCTTTATCCAAGATAATGAGTATATCACCGATGGAATCAATTACATTTTCTAAATATTTTTTTGATATTAATGTGTTTTGCAGCTTTTCCGACATGGAATTGAAGTTTTTCTTCAATAATCCAATTTCATTATTGCTTTCAACTTCCAGGTTGATCTGCAGATTTTCGCTTGAAATATTTTTTATTTCATTTGTAAAATTTATGAGCGGATTGGTAATATACTTTGAGGTTAGAATGTACACGACCAATAAACTGATAAGAGCATAAATTAAGATAAAAGTAATTGTATTTTTTCTAACATTACTCAGTTCTTCTAAAACCGAATCATAGGTATAAGTAATTTCTATTACTTTTTGTGAATCATCCAAGATGTTTGAAAAGGTGTTGACATAGATGTATTCTTTGTCTATAAAACCATTAGAATTAATTATTTTATAATTTTGTTTGTTTTTGAAGACTTCATTAATTATTTTAATTTTTTCTAGATCCTTTTCTGCTTCAGCATATCCTAACTTAAATATATGAAAATCATAGACGATTAAATCTTTAATAAAAGGATTGTTCTTCTTTAAAGAATTTGTTATATCAATGAAGTTCAGTTTTTCTATATATTTTTCCAATTCATCAGAAGCTATTCCTACTTCTAATACATATTTATGGTCTTTAGTTGGCATGTAACCCCATTTTCTTAATTCATTTGTTCTCAGCTCAGAAGTTACTTTTGAAATGACTGTTTCATTGCCTTCTCTAATGGAAGTTAAATTTTCGTAGAAGTCTGGAAACATTTTAAAATCTATGCCAAGGGCGGATGGAAAAGTAGAGTGGGTGATTACTCCGTTATGATCTATAATATATAAATCAAGGAGATTCTGATATCTCTCTTTAAGTGCCTTCATATCAATTTTGGATAAATCCCCTTTATTTTTTTCATATTCTTCATTAAAGAGTTCTAGGCATTCCGTCATTATAGGATTGAAATGGCTTGAGACAAGTTCATAACTTTTTTCGGTACTTTCAATCGTTTCAATTACTGTATTCTTAGATTGACTGATCACCAATTGTGAGTTATTAAGTATACAATTATACATATATTTAAAGAAGAAGAAGGACAATAAGAACAAAATTGGAACAATCATCATTATTATAAATAGCATATAACTATACTTTATAGAAATATTTTTTAAAGTCACTATTCTACAACTCCTTCAGAAAGTACGTACCATAGCTACTAATAATATCAAAATTGTTAAATTTAGATAATATAATTCTATTATATATACGATGAAATAGTCAATAGCATATGTGCCATTTCTTGACAATAAAAAGGAGAATTGCTTCCTACTGAAAGTAGTATAGCAATTCTCCTTTTTTGGATTAATTTCGTATTAAGTAGTCAAAGGCTCCTAGAGCTGCAGTGGCTCCTGAACCCATTGCAATTATAATTTGTTTATAGGGGGTATTTGTACAATCGCCTGCGGCGAAAACTCCGGGAATATTCGTAGCACCGTGGCGATCAATGATGATTTCGCCGAAATGATTGCGCTCAACGGTATCTCCGAGCCAATCCGTATTAGGGACAAGACCTATCTGAACAAAGACACCTTGTAAGTCAATATGTTTTTCTATACCTGTGTCCCGTTCAATATAAGTAATGCCATCCACTTTAGTGGTACCAGTAATTTCTTTGGTTTGAACATTTGTAAGCACAGTTACATTGGGGAGGCTGTAAAGGCTTTCCTGTAAAACGGCATCCGCTTTTAAAGCAGGCATAAATTCAAGAACTGTTACATGATTTACAATACCTGCAAGATCAATGGCTGCCTCAATACCGGAATTTCCTCCGCCAATCACTGCGACGTTTTTATTTTTGTATAGGGGGCCGTCACAGTGAGGGCAGTAGGCAACACCTTTGTTCTTGAATTCTATTTCCCCAGGTACTCCGACATTTCTCCAACGAGCACCTGTAGAAAGAATTACCGTTTTGCTTTTTAAAACAGCACCGTTTTCCAGTTCAACTTCTATAAACTCTTTCTTTTTTAAAGAAATAGCTCTTTGTCCACTCATAATATCGACATCGTAATTTTTAACGTGCTCTTCGAGGTTTGCAGCCAACTTTGGACCTTCTGTGTATTTTACACTTATGAAATTTTCAATACCCATTGTGTCCTGTACCTGACCGCCGAATCGCTCGGCAACAATACCTGTACGAATGCCTTTGCGAGCACCATAAACAGCTGCACTTGCTCCAGCCGGACCTCCTCCGATGATAAGCATATCAAAGGGGTCTTTATTATTTAACTCTGATATATTAACTGTAGTACCCATCTTAGAAAGAATGGATTCCAAGGTCATTCGACCGCCGCCGAAAAACTCTCCATTTAAGTATATGGATGGGACCGCCAGGATGTCTTTGCTTTCAACTTCTTCTTTGAAAGCAGCACCGTCAATCATGGTATGAGTAATATTAGGATTTAAAATACTCATTAAATTAAGAGACTGAACAACATCGGGGCAATTATGGCAGCTTAAACTGATATATGTTTCAAAATGGTATTCACCTTTAAGATTTTTAATCTGATGGATTAATTTTTCCTCGACCTTTGGAGGTCTTCCGCTTACCTGTAGCAGTGCCAATATTAAGGAAGTAAATTCATGACCTAAAGGTATTCCGGCGAAGGTGACTCCTGTATCTTCTCCTAATCGATTTACGCTAAAGGATGGTGTTCGAGGCAAATTTGTTTCCTCAATTTTAATCTTGGAAGAGATGGTGGCTATCTCATTTACAAGAGAAACCATGTCTTTTGATACTTCATCGGGACCTGCACTGACTTTTATCACTATATCATTTTCCATCAATTGAAGATATTGAGTTAATTGTTCCCTTATATCCGCATCTAATATCATATTTTGCCTCTTAGATCTTTCCCACCAAATCAAGACTTGGTTTAAGTGTTGCAGATCCTTCTTTCCATTTAGCAGGGCAAACTTCGTCAGGATTATTTCTTACATATTGAGCTGCCTTAATTTTGTTAATAAGTACAGTAGCATCACGGCCTATATTGCCTGCGTTAATTTCTACAGCTTGAATAACGCCGTCTGGATCAATGATGAAAGTTCCACGATCTGCAAGCCCGTCTGCTTCAATAAGAACATCAAAATTTCTGGATAGAGTATGGGAAGGATCGCCGATCATCACATAAGTAATTTTGCCAATTGTTTCAGAGCTGTCATGCCATGCTTTATGAGTAAAATGAGTATCAGTTGAAACAGCGTAAACTTCAACACCAAGGGATTTTAAGGTTTCATAATTATTTTGCAAGTCTTCTAATTCTGTAGGACATACGAAAGTAAAGTCAGCAGGATAAAAGAAAACTACACTCCATTTTCCTTTAAAATCTGCTTCAGTCACTTCAATGAATTTTCCGTTGTGATAAGCTTGAGCTTTAAATGGTTTTACTTCAGTTCCGATTAATGACATAATACATTACCTCCTAAAAATTTATATTTTTTAATTATTATAAGTTAATTATGTAAATTATAATTAAGTAATAATAATTATTACTTAATTATAATTATATATTAGAAATTTTATTTGTCAAGAAAATTTTAGTAAATTTTTAATAAAAATTTTCAACGATTCATTGTAAAATGAACTGCAACATGTAAAACAGTAGAACCATAACAAGAAACCTAGTATGATATTGGTGTCTAATCAATCAC